>WSSedL1CaDRAFT_10000118_pt1 | contig 49591 bp, 41 predicted proteins | sample WetSurSL1Cattail_FD_9464 | JGI IMG/M metagenome (IMG submission 9464)
CTGCATCGCCGCTACCGTAAAACAGTCCATCCACAATTTCGGCAGCAATACCTTTCATATTGTCAGTCGGGTCGTTAGGCTGCAAGCGTACCGACATGCGTCCGGGCAAACCTATGGTATTGCGGAATGCCGTTACATTTTTAATTTTTGAAGCAACTTTAATCAAATCCTGATTGCGCATCAGCTTGGATACAGCCGCCACCATTTCGGGAATAAGACCTTTCGATATTCGTTTCAGGGTAGCTCCATCGGTTTCATCCATCAGTAACCAGTTGCGGAATTCACCGACGGTGAGTCCCACTATTTCCTGAAATCCAATGCGATCATGTTGGTCGAAAATAATACGGGTCACTTCGTCTTCGTCATAAGGAATAATTTCATCCTTCAAAAAATCGGACAGAAAAGTATCGGCCAACAGCATTTGAGCAGCCACACGTTCTTCACCCGACGAAGCGGCAACCCCAGCCAGCAAGTCACCCGAACGTTCGGGTGAAGCTTTGGCCAGCAGTTCCTTCAGTGAATGAAAACTGAAGCTCTTATTTCCTATCGCGATTGTTCGTTTCACTTTTCAATATCTATAATTACCTGTTTTTCTTCCAGTTGGGCTTTGCGATACGAAGCCACTTTGAACCACAGGAATGAAACTGCCAGTATCAACAAATAAATGCCAGCCAGCAGCAGGTTATAATAAATGACCGCAATCAACGATATAACTGCAATAACAATAGCCACAATGGGTGTAACAGGATAAAACGGTACCTTGAACGGACGTTCCATCTCCGGAGCATCTTTCCGCAACTTGAACATTGAAATCATAGAAACAATATACAAGGTGAGTGCACCAAATACCGATATCGTAATAATTTCACCCGTATGACCTGTAAACAAAGCGATGATACCCACCACCATATTGGCAACCAGTGCCACCGCCGGAGTATGAAAACGTTTATTGATTTTGCCCAATACAGGAGGCAAAAAATGTTCTTTACCCATTTCGTAAACCGCTCTACCGGAAGCGAGGATAATTCCATGGAAAGAAGCCACCAATCCGAACAATCCGATAAAAATAAGCATGTGATACAGTAAGTGACTATTACCTACCACGTGATTCAAAGCCAATGGCAAGGGTGAATCAGAAGCATCGGCACCCGGAGTTGGATACACCACCGATTCCCAACCGCCAACACCAACCGATGCACCGAAAGTAAGAACGGCCAGTACAACCAAAGTAAGAATAGCCGAACCGAAACCAATTAATATATTTCGTTGCGGATTAATGGTTTCCTCTGCCACATTAGCTACTCCTTCTATAGCCAAAAAAAACCAGATAGCAAATGGGATAGCAGCAAAAGCACCGCCAAAACCATGTGGAAATGCATTTATCGCCAAATTCTTAACCTCAAAGTGAGGCAATGTAACACCAGCAAAAATAAGTAATTCACCCACTGCCAGAATTGTAATAAACAACTCAAATTGAGCTGCCGCTTTTACACCCGATATGTTTAATGCCGTAAAAACGACATAGGCTACTACAGCAATAAGCGTAGTAGATACACCCGGAATAAATAGATGAAAATAGGCACCTATGGCAGCTGCAATAGCCGGTGGTGCAAACACAAACTCAACCACCTGAGCCATCCCGGCCAAAAATCCCATATCATTACCATGCGATTTACGGGCATAGGCAAATGCTCCACCCGCATTGGGAATAGCACAAGCCAACTCGGTATAACTAAATGTAAAACACAAGTACATAATGATGATAAACAATGTGGCAATAGCCAAACCAAGTGTTCCTCCTACCGGAAGACCCAGATTCCAACCGAAATACATGCCGGAAATTACATACCCTACACCTAAACCCCACAACATAAATGGACCCAATTTCCGCTCAAGAGCCGGACTGCTTTGCTTTAAACTTTCTTTAGCCATAAAAAAACAATTTAATTGATAATACCTGTTCTATTTTGATTAATCGTAATCCGATATAAAGGTTTGCTTATCACCATTTACAACTGTACTTCAAATGGTTATAAAGCCTTACACCAAGCTTACAATTAATTCTCTTTTTTCCCTGAATGCATTTTGTCTAAGCGCGAAGAACTATCACAAGCAAACAGAAGCAAAAACACGCGCAATGATTGACAAAAGTAATACTTTTGAGATTAATAATTACATTTTGAGCAAATAAACTGTATTAATCTTTCTTTATTCCAATTTAAACCATTTATTTCTATCTAACTATCAATATGTCATCCATAAGCCGTATACCGAAGTTCAACAAGGTGATATTGCACACATTTTAGCATTAGACTCCGGTTAATAAAAAGCAAGGTCTCTGTGAAGACCGCTGCTTTTGAGCTTAAACAGAATAAAATTTAGCTAACCAGACCATTGAATACTATTGATTTAAAATGAAAAGCACAAATCATTTTGTCTAAAGCTCTCCTCACATATTCTTCGTATAAAAAAATAATCTATCTTTGCTTTCGCATTCGGTTCACTTATCCGCACACCGCAGAAAGTGATTAAAAGGGAATCAGGTGAAACTCCTGAACAGACCCGCTACTGTAAGCTCTTATATTAATGATTAATCATTAATTAAAACATTTTGAACAACACTTTTGCCACTGGTATTCAGTTGACAGTTGATAGTTGATAGTTGATAGTTTGAATAAACTAATCACTTATTAACGAATTAACTATTAAACCAAATCGGGAAGGCGTTCAACAATGGAGTAAGTCAGGAGACCTGCCATGTAATAAAATAATCAATAATCTCGTGGGTTAGATTTTGATGTAAATCTCAGTATCTTCTATTTTTCTTTAATGTTTGGCCGGGTTGATCGTTACAGCGCGCAGCAAAAAGATTGAGCAGCTTGTTTATTCCAATATAAGCCCGTGTAATCCTTGTAGCATTCAAAGTTGATAAAGACTGAGGTTTATCCAGACTTTTCCACACAAATCAACAAAAAACAATGGAAACAATTTGTCCCCGCTGCAAAAAAACGTTTAAAACTAAGATGATTACTCCCTACCAATTCCTTTTTTGTACAAAAACAGATCCGCTGATAGTTCAGTATATCAGCGAAAACTACGACAACAGTATATGCTCCGAATGTATAAAAGTTATTGAAGACGGGTTTTATACATTTAGCGTGAATCCGTCAATACTTAGTAGACTAAAAGGAAAAAGCAGTGAAATAAGGTGAGCCTGCTGTAAATAAATCAACGCTTCATGCCGGAAATGTATATCAAGAGACTGTCAATCCCAAAGATTCAATTTTCAGGAAAGAAAATGTAGTTCAGAAATACTTTTCGGAGAGTTGAACGGAGAATGGATAGAAAACAGCAGCAATAATCAACAAGGAAGCGGCTCATTGCAGGGCCGCTTCTTTTTGTTACTTTATACAAACAATTTTCGGTCTACCCGGGCAAAGTAGGGAACAATCTCGTAAGAAAACCTTCCTCAGTCTTCCTACATAAGAATTGGCAATACAAACTCCATCCATGCGGATTTTTCTCAATTGAAAGAATAAAAATTGGCATTGTTTGGTGCAAGCTAACGATCAGCTTAGCTAATTGTAATTCCGCCTTATGTACTAAAAGGGTTTGTAATCCGTTATTTTAATTGTTTGAAACCAAAAAACTAAAATAGTAAGGACAATGAAGCAAATTAAAGTATAGAATACAATGCTGTGGTTTATTAAATCTAAAAAATAAGAACATTCTTAAGAAGGTACTGAAAACCAGAGAGAATGGAAAAAGTTAGTATACAAACTTTATCTTAAATGTAAATATTTTATTGCACGAGATTTATTCGTAGTTCATCTATTTAAAGACCCATTCTTATTTCATTTTTATCACATAAGCAAATAGCTAATTTAGTAATTGTTTTTTTTCTAACCAAGAATTACGGTATGCGAAAAATATTTTGGTTGACATTTGCAGGTATTATTTTTTTATCATGCAGCTCATTTAAAGACTCCAGACAGCATGTTATGCAATCGGGAACTAACAAAATTCCGGACAATGTGCAGGCTTCAAACCGTTTTCGTCAGTTTTGGGATATCCTTGCGCAAAGTACAGAGAACTTTACTAAGCTCTCCTCTTATTTACCCACTGATAAACAAACAGTTGATTTCAATTTAAAAAAGAGAGGAAAGCAATATTATGTCAATGGCTTTCTGAAAACGGGAATTCCATTAACAGAAAAACAATTGGCTGCATTTTCCGGCAATATCAACACCTATGCTCCAGGGATGTATGGGTATAGCATCCCATTGAGCGAAATACCTCAATTAATACAACTGCCTGCTCTTAGATATATCGATTTAAGTACAAAAGTATTTCCCCGCAAGTAAAAATCAATAATACAAAATGTCAAATAATAAACTTTTATGGGAAAACTAAAACCCTTTTTTCTCACTCTTGCCATCTTGCTAATTATTTCCGGATATGCCGGAAACATTAAGATATCACCAAATACAGCCCACTTTCTAACTGTATTGAAAGAAAATAATCTGACCAAGATGAATAAGCAATTTTACATCAAAAGAATTGACAACGTAAATTATATCAATGCCTTCATCAGGCTTGGCAGCCAAGGTAACAAGCAAAGTCTCACAAACTTGGGAGTACAGATCAATTCGGTCATTGGCGATGTTGTGACCGCTCGTATTCCGGTGCAAAATCTGGACAGTGTTTCCACATTAGCGTCAGTTAAATATATTCAAGTGGGAACAAAAGTGAAAAAACGAATGGACATAGCTCGTTCAGCTTCCAACGTAGATGCTGTACAAAGCGGTACAGATTTATCTGAATCATATACTGGTAAAAACGTGATTATTGGAATAATTGACAATGGATTTCAGTACGACCATATTAACTTTTACACTTCTGACGGAACTAAAACGCGTATCAAACGAATCTGGGATCAAAATATCACGGGTACACCTCCTACGGGCTATACATACGGAACGGAATACACTACTCAAGCAGCTATGTTTGCAGCCAAAAATGATTTCACAACCGAGACACACGCCACCCACGTAACCGGCATTGCTGCCGGAAGTGACAAAAACAATAGCAATACGTATTATGGAGTCGCCCCGGATGCCGATTTGGTGCTGGTGAGTTACAATCAAAACGACAATTCAACCGACAATGTTTCGATCACCGACGGAATCAAATATATTTACGATTACGCAACTTCAGTGAGTAAACCCTGTGTTGTGAATATGAGTCTGGGTAGCCATTATGGTCCGCACGATGGCACATCTATTTTCGATCAACTCTGCGATACTATGGAGGGCTCTGGAAGGTTATTAGTCGGGGCTGTTGGGAATGAGGGAACCGACAGTTTACACTTATCTAAAACCTTCACAAGTAATACAGATACTCTGAAATCATTTTTTAAATTTTACGATTCTGCTAAACTATATGGACAAGCAGATATCTGGGGAGAAGCAAATAAAAACTTTTCAGTGAAGGCGGTGGTTTATAGAAAAAGTACTGGATCAATTGTTTATTCTACCCAACTTCAAAACGCAGCTACCAGTAGCAATGCAACCTATACACTTAGATCTGGTACCATGGGAGTAAACGGAAAAATATATATTTATACTGAACGAAATTCGCAAAACGACAAACCCAATGCGTTCGTTTATATTGATTTAACTAATATTGAATCCGGCTATTATGTAGGAATTGTAGTTACAGCTAGCGATGGGAGCACCGTACACGCCTGGACTGATGATTCTTACACATATTTTTCAAGTAATTCTATTAGCGGTTGGACTACTGGTGATTCGAACAATTCGATGGGTGAAATTGGGGGTACCGGCAAGAAAATTATATCGGTAGGAGCTTATACCACCAAAGAATCTGTTACGAACATAAAAAATGTAAGTTATGGAGCCAGTCAGACTTATGGTAAATTAGCAACCTTTTCCAGCCACGGTCCTACACTTGATAATCGGGTTAAGCCAGATATTACTGCTCCGGGAACACTATTAGTCTCTTCTTTTTCGAGTGCTGTGCTGAACAACAGTGACTATAGCAACTATTTTGTAAAAAAGAATACGGTAAATGGCGTTGACTATTACTACGGCATGATGCAGGGCACTTCCATGTCGACCCCTTTTGTCACGGGAGTTTTAGCAACTTGGTTGGGAGTAGACAGCAGTTTGAATCCGGCTCAAGTTCGTAGCATTTTGCAAAGTACATCCATAACCGATACCTATACCGGTACCATCGCCACTGGTGGAAGTAACTACTGGGGATTCGGGAAGATAGATGCTTGGAACGGTATTAAAGCTTGCGTACAACTCGCCGCTCAAAATAACGTAACAAGTAACATCGAAGTAAAAATTTATCCAAATCCATGTACAGATAGTTTCTCCTTATTATTCACGTCCAACGATTCGAATGTTTATGTGACCATTAGTACTATTAACGGACAACAAATTGAACACAGATTAATCGGGACTGTTGCAGCGGCTGAAGAAATCAATATCAATGTAAGTACCTTTCCAACGGGAATATACTTGGTCAGTTTTAGCGGTAAAAAACAGTACAAAGCCTACAAACTATTGAAAAACTAACGAATACAAACTACTCGAACCATCAATGTTTATATTTTGACATAAGTACATGCCACAAATTAGTTCATATTAAAAGCACGGCCTTAACGGCCCCACTATCTCCCGATATTATTCCCGATTAGTCGGGGCAAGCTGGGAAATGGCGAGGGAAAAGAGTGAGGGTAACTGCCCCTAAATCCCCTGAAGGGGACTTAAGAGTGGTACGCGAGAGGATCAGAAAAAGAATAGGAGACAACAGTAATCAAAAGCCTCTTTAGGGGTTTGGGGCAGGTCAAAATAATACAAACTAATTTTGAGCATGCACTTAAATCCCATTATCTTCTATTTTTCTACCGTTTGTCCGGATTGGCAATTGCAGCACACAGCAAAAAGATTGAGCAGGCAGTTTTTTTCAATATAAACCCGTCTAATCTTTGTGACATTCAAAGTCGGTAAAGATTGAAGTTTATCCAGACTTTTCCATACAAAATAATGGAAGCAAAGAGAAGGATAGGTGACAGGAGCCATGATTAAAACAAGAAACAGCAACTCTGGAGTTGCTGTTTCTTGTCATTTTTATACAAATAGTTTCCGGTCTACACGGGTAAAGTCGGTAATAATCTCGTAAGAGAAACGACTATAATCCTCACCATAGGAATTCACAATATAAACTCCTCCGGCTCCTGCCGTCTCAGCAGCTATAATTCCGGGAACGGAGTCTTCGAATATAATAGTTTCCGAAGGTGCCAGATTGAGTTTTTTTGCTGCTGCCAGAAAAACATCAGGAGCGGGTTTTCCGCGTAAGGTACCATCGTTGTATGCCACTTTATCAAAATCGAACCAGCGGGTCAGATTCATGTGTTCGAAATAAAAAGCCACATTTTCAATGCCGGCCGAAGTGGCAATGGTAAAAGGCACCTTGTTTTCGGCTAAGAAATTAAACAGATCTTCGGCACCTGCGGCCAGCTTCAAATCGTTTACGCAGAGGTCGCGGTAAATTTGTTCCTTTTCCTGAGTCAGATCATTTACTTCTGTGTCGGTTAGCTGATCACCAAAAATGGTACGCATAATATCGGGATTACCTTTTCCGTGAATTTTGGCCCGTTTTTCGTCAGGGGTCATGTGCATTCCTCTTTTTCCGAGGAATATATCAAAGGCTTCGTCATGAAAAGCTGTATCCCAAAAAAGTGTTCCGTTGAAATCAAAAATGGCGGCTTTAAAAGTCATTCTTCTTTGTTTTATTGTTTTATAATTGATAAATTTCTAAATTCAAGTGCTGTGCCTTCGTTCTGAAAGCCTATATATCCGGTAGTGGCAGTAAGCCTGCTAAGATTATTCTGAAGCAATCCGTTTACATACACTTTGAGTGTTTTCTTCCAGCAAATAATCTTCATGGAGTTCCATTCTCCTAATGGTTTTTCGTTAGAGGGTTGCGCTTTTTTTACAGTGAATTTTACTGAGTCGGTACATTCTTTGGCCCACAAGCCATTCATACAGATAATATCGCCTGCTGCCTTCGCTTTTTGTTGGACCTGATAGCATCTCGGCCAAACAGTGTCTTTCGGCTGAATATGTACCAATACGCCACTGTTGCCAAACGACTTTGTCCAACACCATTCCACATTCAACGTATAATTGGAAAACTTCTTTTTCGTTCTCAGATATCCAGCTGAAAGTCCGGTTATTTGCAGTGTGCCGTTTTCCATTTTAAAGACATCCGCAGCATTGACTTTTTTGTCTTTAATGATATAAACCCAGTTCGCAGCATCTGCTTTACTGAAATACGAAGTCGCGGTTGGCTCTTTTGCCGCAACAGGCTGTAGTGCAACTATGCCGGTAAACGCGCAAATAAAAAGTGCAGAGAGAATACTCTTTGAATTTAGCTTCATAAGAAAAAAAATGTTTTTAAAAGACAGATAGAGCCTTCCAAATCGCAGGTTTTGGAAAAAGCGCTTGTTGTCTGCTCTATCTATTTTACAAGAATGGGGGTTTGAAATTCGGCACAAAATTAGCGAATAAACCGAACTTACAGGCGAATGAGGTTTTTCTTTAACCTATTATCACGTCCCTTTTCTCAATAAAACAGCATAGAGAGGAAAATTGCAAGCACTATAAGAGGAAGTAGAAATACAAACTGACTGATTAAGCCCCAACTAAATAACCGGCTCCAGAAAGAAAGCCGGCTCCGCTGCGATCGCTTGTTCAGGGTGAGCAATTCAAGCTGCGCCAAATCCATCTCCAGCAATTCTTCCTGCCTAAAACCGAGACGTGCAATACCTTTGTCTGAGAAGCCTTTTCGGAATGCCGCGAATACAGTTTTAGGATGTCGCCAAATGCCCCACCCCATCGTCCAGAGTGGAAAAATAATGATCGGAAAGTTTTGGTAAAAGCCGGTAGCTATTTCCCACGAGGCAATAAACATTTCCCCCTTCCAGGTAGTGTCCTGCCTGTTTAAGACGTGCTCCAGATCGTGAATATAAAGCATTCTCTTCCGCCACCGGTAGTTGGGCAGCTTAAGTGTGAGGTGTGGAAGCGGTACTTCAAAAGTTTTATCGTCCACACCTCCGTTTTCCGGAATGTTGTACTGACGATAAAACAGGTCGAGATGTTCGTGTAATGTCATCAAAAAAGCGAGAATTAAAGTTCTGCAGCCGCAGCCTTATCAAGATAAAACTCCGCCGAACCGGAATATGGTTGTATATAGGAAGCCGGGAATTTTTGGAAGTTCTGTGTGTGTTGAGTTACTTGTTTTAATACGGCAACTTTGGAAGAACCCGTTATAAGAAAAACTACCTGCTCGGCCTGATTAATCACCTTGCCTGTAAGTGTAATTCTTTTCTGTCCGCTTGTAGGATGCACCGCCACCGCTACTGCATCGTCTGAATTCAGCAGGCTCAGGTTATCGGGAAAAATAGAGGCTGTATGACCATCATCACCCATACCCAGCAAAATTAAATCGAACAAGGGTTGGTTATTTCTGACAGGCAGCTCGGCTTGAAGTTGCGCCTGATAATGCCTGGCTTCTTGCGCCGGGTCCACTTCGCCCGACATTCTGAAGATATTGCTATCCTGAATTGGAACGTTTTTCAGCAAATTCTCGTAAGTCATTCCGAAATTACTCTCAGCATGCGTAGGTGCTACGCAACGCTCGTCGACCCAAAAGAGACGAACAAAATGCCAGGGAATGGAATCAGCATATTCATTGCTCAAAATAGTGAACAACAGTTTAGGAGTACTCCCTCCGGATAAAGCCACGTTGAACGGAAGCGACTGTTTGTTTTTTTCTTTCGCTTTCTCCAATATCAGTTCTGCCACGGCACGGGCAGTTTCTTCGGGCGAATCAAATATATGTATGTTAGAGTTCATTTGGTTTTAGAAGTAGAACCTTTTCCAAAGTGTTGAACTTTGGAAAAGGTCTTAAAAAGTTTATTCAGTTTTGAATTTTTTAAATGGTGGACGCCATTTCAGCTCTTTATTACCAAAGAGGGCATTGGCTTCCTTAGGCCCCCAGGTATTACTTTCGTAGAAATACAACGGAATATCCGGATTATTTTTCCATGCTTGAAGAATGGGGTCTACAAATTTCCAGCTGGCTTTTACTGCATCGGCACGGGCGTAAAGTGTTGAATCGCCAATCATACAATCCAGCAATAAACGTTCGTAGGCTTCCGATATTTTATTTTCGGCAAGGTCGGAGTAATGAAATGCCATATTCACATTCTGTACTTTGTAACCAGCTCCGGGGATTTTCATACCAAAATCAACTGCCACACCTGCATCAGGACTTATCCGTAGAATGATCATATTGGTCGACTGTGCCATGCAACGTTGCTTGAACAACTGATGAGGTGCAGGTTTCAGGTGAATAACTACTTCAGTAACGTGCTCCGGCAATTGTTTTCCGGTGCGGATGTAAAACGGAACATCGCCCCAACGCCAGTTGTCAACAAAAACACGCATAGCAACGTAGGTCTCTGTTTTCGAATTCGGAGCAACATCTTTCTCCTGTCGATAGCCTTTTTTGATAACATCATCCACCATCGTTTCTATGTATTGTCCGCGAACAACATTGTTTGCAATTTCCGCCGGTTTTATGGGACGCAATGACTGTAATACTTTTACACTTTCATTTCGGATAGATTCCGAATCGAAGATGGATGGTGGCTCCATAGCTACCACAGCCAGCACCTGCAACAAGTGATTCTGAATCATGTCTCGCATAGCTCCAGAAGTGTCGTAGTATCCACCCCTTCCTCCGACTCCTATTTTTTCGGACGCTGTTATTTCAACCCGATCAACATATTTTCGGTTCCATATCGGTTCAAAAAAGCCGTTGGAAAAACGGGTAACCATAATATTCTGCACGGTCTCCTTACCCAGATAATGGTCGATGCGGTAAATCTGATCTTCGTTGAAACCTGTTCTGAGTTTTTTATCAAGATCAATAGCCGTATCGTAGCTATAGCCAAAAGGTTTTTCCACAATGATACGCTTCCATCCGTCGGCTTCGGTATTCAAGCCAAACTTAACCATGTGCGCAGCTACCACTTCGTAAAGAAAAGGTGGAATTGAAAAGTAATAAATAATGTTTTTCGGAATATCGAGGTCGACCGAAAGCCCATCAATATATTCTTTCAAATTGCCAAAATCTTCTTCTGTCTGGTTATGTACTTTTTTGTAATAAATGTGTTCCAGAAAGCTTTGTAGCTTTTCGGGATTTTCAGTTGCACCTGTTTTGGCAAATTCAAGCATAGAATTACCCACATCTGTCCGATTGACTTCTTCTGTTTTCTCCTGACTTCCGGCTCCAACAACTGCAAAGCGTTCGGGTAATAAATTGTCGAGGTATAATTGAAAAATAGCAGGCAAAAGTTTACGCTTAGCCAGGTCACCATTGGAACCAAAAATAACAAGTATCTGGTTTTCTATTGGATTTTTCCGTACGGGTTTCTTTAAAATTTCTTCCATTAAAATATGAGTTACACGGATTATTACGAGCCGAATGACCGTTTAATTATTGTATTGCTTCTAATAACAAATTAACGGGTGAATCGTTCAGATTTAAAACCATTTCTTTCGTTTGAAAAACCAAAGCATAGCCAATGTGGTAATTAGCATGACACCCCACATCAAAAAATAACCATGTCTCCAATGTACTTCGGGCAAATTTTCGAAGTTGGTACCATAAACCCCGACGATAAAAGTGAGAGGAATAAAGATAACCGAAAAAACGGTAAGTACACGCATAATTTCGTTCAGCTTGGTGCTCATGGATGAATGGTAAATATTCAACTGGTCATACAGAATTTCACGATAGCTGTCCGAGAGTTCCGAAGCCTCATTAATATTGTCCTGTAATTCTCTGAAATGGATATGATTTTCGTCGTGAATGTATTCCGATTCCAGTTTAGCCAGTGCCAGAATCATTTCTCTGGCCGGTTTTATGTGCTTGCGCAGAAAATTCAATTCCCGTTTATAAGCATTGATGCTTTCCAATAAATCTTTGCTTGGGTCGCTGGTCATCTCGTCTTCCAGACTTTCAATTTTATCGCCCAGCAACCCTATTACATAAATATAGTTATCCACCACTACGTCCAGCAGTGCGAAAGCCAGATAATCGGGTCCTGATGTCCTGATTTTATTCTTATGCTTGCGAATACGGTCGCGAATAGGTTCAAAAGTCAAGCCCGGTTGTTCCTGAAACGAAATCAATGTATTGTTGGCAATAATCAGACTCAGGTTTTCCACTGCCAGATTACCGTCATTATATTGCAACATTTTGATGGTAATGAAAATACCATTTTCTAGTTCCTCCACCTTAGAACGAACTGAAGGGTTCATTACATCCGAAAGAATATTATTTTCTATTTTAAATATTCGGGCCAGATTTTCCATCAAGTCAACATTATCCAGCCCATCAATATTGAGCCATGTCAACTTTTTCGATTTTGTTAGTGCCTGTAGCTGTTCTGTTGAGGTCACTTCCAGCTCATGCACCTCTTCCAGATCGAAGTCCATGGCACGAAGTAATATCTTGTCGGTTTTCTTCAACCCCCGAAACACCAAAGCATAGGGAGACAAACCAATATGTTCTTTTTTCTTTTTTGTAAAACGGGACATAACGTTGAGTTTTAATATCGTAATGCGCAAAGATATGCAATTTTATGCTTTTGGATTCAACATGAAGAAAAATATTTTAATCAAAAAGAGGAAATGAAGATTCTGTGAAGATTTCAAAAGAAGGTTTTGAAAGCTGAGTGGTTTCTGCATTTTTGCTTTACTTTTGTATTCGTATTTCAATGTCGTTTAGTTAGGCACACAGAAAACACAGATTTTACAGAATATGTAAGGTTGATTTGATAATTACATTTTAAATGGAATTTCTATTTTGTACTTTTCGTCTAATCCGTGTATTCTGTGTGCGAATCCTTATCTTAACGACATTGATTCGTATTTATAAACTCATTTAATTCTGTTGAAATGAAAAAGATTATTTTCATAAATATGTTTTTGCTATTAACAAGCAGTATGCTATTCGCTCAAAAAAGCAAACCTCAAAACACGCAACTTGAGCGTCCCAAACTGGTTGTAGGTATTGTTGTCGACCAAATGCGCTGGGACTACCTTTACCGGTTCTACAATAAATACGAAAACGGTGGTTTTAAACGCTTGCTGGGCGAAGGTTTTTCGTGCGAAAATACCATGATTAATTATATTCCATCGGTAACTGCTATCGGACATTCAACCATTTTCACCGGTTCTGTTCCATCCATACATGGCATTGCCGGCAACGATTGGATAGATGCTAAAACCGGAAAGTCAACTTATTGCACCGACGATTCAACAGTTCAAACTATAGGTGCCACCAGTAAAGCCGGGAAAATGTCGCCACGCAATTTATTGGCAACTACAATTACCGATGAGTTGCGTCTGGCTACAAATTTCCAATCGAAAGTGGTGGGTGTTTCGCTGAAAGACAGAGCCTCAATCCTACCTGCCGGGCATAACCCTACTGCCGCTTTCTGGATAGATGATGCTTCGGGCAAGTTTGTAACCAGTTCTTATTACTTATCGGCCCTACCTGAATGGGTGAATAAGTTCAACGACTCAAAACCCATTGATAAGTTATTGGCAAACGGATGGAATACACTCCTGCCTATAGGTCAATATACAGAAAGCACAGCCGATGATATGGAATGGGAAGGAACATTGAAAGGTGCTGCAAAACCAGTTTTCCCTTATGATGTTCAGAAAGCTTATGCATTGGATCACGGTTCACTGCGCCAAATGCCTTTCGGAAACACCTTGACTCTTCAATTTGCCAAAGCAGCTATTGAAGGCTACAAATTAGGACAAGAAGGCACCAGCGACTTTCTAACTATTAACTGTGCATCCACAGATTATTGTGGTCACTTGGTAGGACCCAATGCTGTTGAAATAGAGGATGTGTATCTTCGTTTAGATCGGGATTTGGCCGGTTTCTTTAGCTACCTGGATCTAACTGTCGGAAAAGGAAACTACCTCGTATTCCTTACTGCCGATCATGGAGCTGCTCATGCCGAAGGCTTTTCCAAAGCAAACAAAATGCCTACAGGGTTATTGCCAAAAGATTTAGAAAGTGGTCTTGTAGAAACAATTGAAAAACAGTTTGGTGCTAAACAATTAATTTTGGGAACCGATAATTTTCAGGTTACTTTCAATAAAGATTTAATTGATAGTTTGAAACTCAATATAAACGATATAAAAGCTACTACTGTCAAGTATCTTCTCCATCAGGATGGAATTCAATATGCCGTTGATCAGGACAAAATAGCTGAAGCATCCATTCCTGCTCCGCTAAAGGACATGATGATAAACGGATATAATCAGCAACGGAGTGGTAGTGTACTTATGGTCAATAAACCGGGCTGGCTTCCTGCTTATTGCAAAAAAGGAACAACCCACAGCGTATGGAACCCATACGATACGCATATTCCACTTATTTTTATGGGCTGGAAAGTGCAACACGGAACCACTAATCGCACGACGTACATGACAGATATTTCTGCCACTGTAGCTGCCTTACTTCATATTCAAATGCCAAGCGGTTGTATAGGGACGCCGATCACCGAAATTACGAATAAGAAATAAATTTTCTCAACCAAGATTTACAATAAAGAAGAGGGTGTCCCAAAAGGTCACTCTCTTTTCTTTTTTCTTTCAAATGGAAAGCATTTTTCGAAGGTAAAATCGCTGTATACTAGTCAAGTGAGTACTAAGCAATGCGTTAATTATGAATTATAAATCATGATTATCAGCTCTTTGCTCTAAACTGCCTTATCTTCATTGGATAGGTTTTGACTCCACGTATTGCAGTAACCAACTTTCCAAATCCACATCTTTATTTATACCTATCCGTTCCTTAATAATTTTACGGCGATGATACATGGTATTTTTATTCATATTAAGTAAGCTACAGCAGTCGGAAATATCCACTTTTAAACAAATAAGGGTTATTACCTTTATATCGTTACTTGTCAGTAGATAATTTACATCCTCTAAATTTTTGATTTTATTATCAAATATTTGATTTACCTCCTTTATGTAGTCTTGCCATTCTTTATCTGTAATGATGGACTGCGTGGAGAGTTCCGTCAAAAAAGCTTCCATTCTTTCAGATGCGCTAATCCCCATATTCAATCGATTTAATCGTAAAGTATTATCTATTTTATTCTGAATTTTCGATAATAAAAGAGCCTGTTTTTGTGCATTTTCCGTCTTTTTCACTTCTACTTCATACCCCAGTCTTAGATTTTCCATGGAGCAATCAATTATGTATCTTTTGTTTCGATTGTGTACGACTGTAAAAATAATCACGCCTATCAAAAATATGATTATAAACAATGTGATTACTATCACTTGATTACGATTACTAATCTTTAAAGCGGCATTTTCTCTTTCTTTTTGAGTTAAATCATACTGCTTATCCAAACGGTATAACTGATTTCGAATAGTCTCTTTAAAAAAAGTATTCCTGATAGAATAAGCTTTCTCATATAGTTTAAATGCCTTGTCAATATTCCCCTCATCTTTTGCTATATAAGCTCCAATAAAGTATTGTATTACTTTGTATTTTGATTCTAATGTATCTTTGACTGAAATATTAAGGTAGAATCTGGCTGAATCTTGTTTATGCAGTTTTGAATAAGTATAAGATAATAGTGTTGCATAATTGGGTCTTAATACTGGGAAATGCTGAAATCCTTTCAACAAATATTCTTTCGCACGTGCATAATCTTTGTCATAGAGCAACTCACCTTGTTGTGCCAATATAGAATAATAATTGAGGGTGTCTCCCGCTTGTTTGGAAAGTTTTAATGCCAAATCAGAATAGTACATTACCCTTTTAAAAGGATGATCTAATTGATTGTATATATCGGATATTTTACGATATGCATAAGCCTGATACTTTAAGTTTTTTGAAGTACTGAAATAATTTAATGCTTGTTTGTAGTAACATAACGATTGATCAAAATTTTCATCATCAAAATAGATATCACCGATATTGAATTTCACAAGTCCTTTTAGATCATTTTCAGTTGTATTCTGTAATAAATTATCTGCTTCTTTTAAGGCTAATAGTGCATCCTTCCGGTTTTTGTTTGATTTCAAAACGCACCCGAGCAAATAATAAGCTGTTCCACTTTGTCTTGATAAATTAGTATATCGATAATAATCAACAGAAACACGAATGATCTTGTCCGATTTTATGTTCTTACACAGTTTATATTGGGCGTATGCGTATTGCAAACACCAGGCAGCATAATCGGCTTTGGCTAGTTTTTCGGGATGGGAGACAGAAGATAACAAACTAAAAGCACTATCGGGCGATGAAAACATCAATGATTCAGCTCGTAATATCGTCTCATTTTTTGTATAACTATCTCCACAGGATACTAATAATACAGAAAGTAAAATAGACAAAAAGAATCTTACATAATTCATAGTTCGCAATTTATAATTTAGAATCATCCCTTTAGCACACCATCTCATCACGCTATTTTTTGTATTTAGAGAAAAAGCAGACAGCTAAAACTACAGTCTTTTGACTTAAAAAAAGTACCCATACAAATATTGCTGTTGAGCAAAAATAATTTCTACTGTTTTTCAGCACGTTATAATTCTTATTCCATTCTGCCGTACAACAAATTTATTTGGTTTTTTATAACAAAGTATTTAATTTTGATAGCAAAAATAATCAAAATCTATGTAACTCAATTCTAATCATTATGAAACATTTAAATTTATTTATCATCCTTTTTTCTTTATTGATTTGTAGTAAGGCGTTTTCAAATGATCTTCCACCTGTAACACCCTCTCCAACTCCCCGAGCTCACTCTTTAGCTATTCCAATTTCAATAACAGTAAACAATACCGACTTAACAATACACTTTAATAAAGCTATAGGTGAAACTGCAATAACTATTACGGACGAAACCGGTGAAATAGTTTATCAGGGAACAACAGACACCAGTATTTCTTTGGATTTCTATATTCCTACCGATACACTGGACAGTGGAAACTACACCATAAGCTTTGATTATGGAAGTAATACGCTGACAGAAAACTTTGAATTATAACATTAAAAACAAAATTAAAAAACAATGGCAACTACAGAAAAAAACAGTGTAACTGTCGAATTGTATGATTTGACACTTACCGAACGGAAAGATGACCGTTTTGGTCGTGTGGTAACAAGAAAATCTTTGACCGAAGATGATCTTATCAACATCGCTGTAACCCGGCGTACGGATTTAAACGCAACATCATTGCGTTCATCCATCGATATTCTGAAAGACATAGCTAAAGAAGAAATTGCAAACGGATCTTCCGTTTCATTCGGATTAGGCTATTTCAGCATGGGTGTTAATGGCGTATTTATTGGCGATAATGCCAAATGGGATGCATCCAAACACAGTTTATCCATTCGCGTAGCACCTACGGCAGAATTACGCAATGCGGCAAAAAGTGTTTCCGTAGATGTGCGAGGTATGGCTGAAATAGGTACAGTGATTAATTCGGTAACCGATGTAACTTCTGGTGAGGTTAACAGTAGGCTAACTCCCGGAGGTGGTGTAAACCTGACCGGCAACAAAATAAAAATCACCGGTGATAAGGCCGGTGTCGGTATCAGTTTGACTAATCAAACAACCAACGAAGTAATTACTATCCCGACAACTTCCATTCTTGTAAACGATCCGTCCAAAATTACATTTATCGTTCCGGCGACTACAGCAGAAGGAGATTATAAGTTGGGCATTGCAACGCAATATACTCCAACCGGAGTTTTTCTGAAAGAACCCCGCATCTTCATTTTCGACTACGTGCTAAACGTTTCAAAATAGAGGTGTGAAGTGGTAGGTAGTATGAAGAGAGTCTTTTTATCAGGCTGAAGAGACTCTCTTCATTAGAACAAAGAACTGTTCACTACAAGGATGAAGAGACTCTCTCTATTAGAATGAAGAACCGTTCTATACGAGGGTGAAGAAACTCTCACTATTGGAATGAAGAACCGCTCTCCATTAGGATGTAAAGGTTCTCTCTATCGGGATAAAGAGATATTCTCCATGAGGCTTTAGAGTCTCTCTTCATTTTCAGAAAAAACAGGACATCGTTATTTGTTCACCTTAAATCAATTGTTATAAACAGCTTAAAATAAGGAATAAATGCCAAAGAACAACTACAACATAAAATATATTATACCAATTGTTTTTTTTCCATTGGCACTGTTTTTTGTATTCCATGATTTTATGTCATATCCTAAATCGCTATACCCTATTTTTGAGCAGGCAGGTAGTAATCAATCAGAGCTTAAAAATGTAATTAAACATTACTCCCATCATGCATCAGATTCGTTGAAGCTGAAAGCGGCTATTTTTTTGATAGAGAATATGGATGCGCACTATTCTTATCAAAGTGATCAGTGGGAGAAATTTCAATTAGAATTGGATTCTCTGTTTAAAAAGGAAACAGATCCCGTTAAACTTGACCCGTTGTTTGATTCCATATATAAAAAATACGATTTTTCTGATGCTCGCTACATATCCGATTTACAAACCGTAAAAGCAAAATTTTTGATACGAAATATTGACGAAGCATTTAAAGCGTGGCAATCGCCTTATGCCAATCACTTAAGCTTTGATGATTTTTGTGAGTATATTCTTCCATATCGGGTGAGTCAAGAACCACTTGGTGACTGGCGAAAAGAATTCAACCAACACTTTATCCCTGATATGTTTTCAAGAATACGAGCAAAGAAAAATCCTCCACCTACCCCAGTTCCGATTCCCTATCGTACGTGCGAAGAACCTTATGGCAATTGGGTAAAAGAGTTTAACAATAATATCAATTTGAATCCATGGGCTGCAATTGAAAAGAACTATTCAGTTACAGCAAGAGACATTTGTGATGCACTAAAAACATCACCCGGAAGTCTGAGATTTATGCCCGGTCAAATGCTGGACTTTAATACCCATTTACTCTCGGTTTTAATATCGGGTACGTGCCGTGATTATAGTTTCCAGGCTGCACTTGCAGCCAGAACGTTGGGAGTACCTGTCACAATTGATTTTACGCCTCAATGGGCCACCCGAAGTACTAGTCATGAATGGAACGTGCTCATCGAAAAGAACACTAAACCACTTTCATTTGGTTTTGGAGATTATGTAGAACTAGGGAAACATATTGAAATCGCTCCTGACAGAATTCCGGCGAAAGTATATCGCAAAACTTTTGCAAAGCAAGCCACAAGTTTAGCTCAAATATGTGGCAAGGAGGAAATCCCTTCTGCATTCCTTTCGCCATGTATGAAAGATGTGACGAATGATTACTATCAGACGATAGATGTTCCTGTAAAATTACTTTCTAACCCGCCGGAGCAAAACAAGTTTGCCTATTTGTCGGTATTCAATGATAGAAAGTGGGTGCCTGTAGCGTGGATCAAGATAAACAAAAGTGACGTATTGTTCAAAAACCTGAATAAAAATATTGTTTGTTTGCCATCTTATTACTATCAGGATGAGGTTATACCGGCTGCCTATCCGGTAATATTACGCACGGATGGCACAATTACAACTTTAAAACCGAACCTTCAAAGCAGAAAAACTGTGGTGTTAAATCGCAAATATCAGGCCCGGATGTCGGCATGGCTCGGACCATCTATGATTGGCGGACGTTTTCAGGTATCAAACGACTCCAATTTTACGAAAACGGTGGATATATACGAAAAAAAAGATATTGCCGAACCATATTTCCAGATAGTGAATATACACCTCAAAGGAAAATATAAATATTTCAGATACATTCATCCTCACGGCGATGTAGCTGAGATTGAAATCTGCGAACCGGGTTCCCTGGCAAGGCTTACGGGCAGGGCAATTGGCAATTGCCAACCACTCCCCGGTAGCCAATATGCTAACGCTTTTGACGGTGATGTTCTGACTCAATTTCTAACTGATGATGCGAGGGAAGACACGTGGGTTGGCCTTGTATTTGACAAGCCCCGACGCATAGGGCGCATTGCTTATCTACGGCGCAACGATGGTAACTGCATTTGCAATGGTGAACTCTACGAGCTATTTTACTGGGATAACAAATGGATATCGCTGGGACAACAAATAGGATCGAACAAAACATACCGGCTTACTTATCATAATGTTCCTACCAATGCGCTAATGCTATTGCGGGATATTACAAAAGGGCATGAGGATCGCATTTTTACGTATGAAAATGGAGAGCAGGTGTGGTGGTAAGTTAGTTAGTTAACACAATATAAAAATAAAAAACCGAAATAATTTTAATTAAACAATGAATAAATATTACCTTATATTTTTAATAGCTCTTCTGGTAAGTTGTGAAGGGAATGAGAAACACACTCCTGATAAAAAAACAACCATGACAATTGATAAGAATGTTTATGATTTTGGCAATCTCAAAGAAGATGAAATGTACACTGGCTATTTTATCGTAAAAAATACCGGTACTATTACATTGGCAATATACGATGTGAGTACTGAATGCGGTTGTACGGTGATTGATTCTTATAAAAAGTTAGTAGAGCCCAAAGATACCTGTATGATTCGATTTTCGTTTAACACGTTAGGAAAGTCCGGGATTCAAAACAAAACAATATCGTTAGTTACCAATACCGATACAGCCACACATTTTTTGAAAATCAAAGCTGATGTATTGAAGTAAATAAATGATTGAAATATTAATGTGAGATTATTCCAAATCAATAACCTTTTTTATGATGATTGATAAGAAACACATATTCTACTTATTGATACTTTTACCGCTTTTGGTAATTCCATTCGTTTATTCAAACGATTTATATAATGGAATAATCAGCGCCAAACAACTATGGTTTTATGGCACTATAGCGTTGTTAATAGTTGGAGCAGTCATATCATTGGTATTTACAAGACCAACTGCCTCATTCGTTCTGAACCAGATTGACATGCTCGTTCTGATATTTTATGGCTATTTAGTATTGAGAACAGTTACAACGCCTCAAATCCCCATTTTACACAACAGCCGGTTTATAAACTATAGCTTGTGTGTTGTATTATACTTCGTAATAAAGTATTTCATTGCTCGTACATCGAAATCAGAAACTGATCAATCGCATCTGTCTTCTCCAATCAGTATTGATTTCCCCAACAGCCTTGTATTTATTTTAATATTATCCGGCTTAGGACAGGCAGTTTGGGGGCTTCTCCAATTATACGATATTGTACCGGGTTTTAGTAGTTACTTCAAAATTACCGGTTCTTTCTACAATCCTGCACCGTATGCACTATACCTTGCGGTAATATTTCAGTTAGCACTTGGCAATATTTTGTTTAGAAGCATACACAAAAAAGGAGTGTTCTCGTTGCTAAATTATTATTTTTCTATCGTAACGCTTACGGCAATACTTGTTGTTCTGCCAGCTACCATGATCCGTGCAGCCTGGATAGGAGCTGTTGCGGGCAGTATCGTTATGCTTAATTATAAGTACAGGTTCATTGAAGCCATAAAGCAAATACTGAACACCCGCACTCAAAAATTTTTAGTATTCGTTGCAGCAATAGCCATAATAACAGTAACCATCTCCGGCTTATTTTATCTGAAAAAGGATTCAGCCAATGGGAAACTGTTTATCTGGGAAGTTACGCTGAATAAAGCAGTCGACAAACCATTGTTTGGTTACGGTGTCGGTCGGTTTGAAGCGGAGTATAACAACTGGCAGGCCGATTATTTCAAGTCTAATCCCGAACAAATCGATAAAATAAAAGGAATGGCTGCGGGAAATACAAGGTATGCGTTTAATGAATATCTTGAAATCCTAGCTGAACAAGGTATTATAGGATTAGTTCTATTTGTCATCCTTATTATCGCGACAATTAGAAGTCTTCAAAAAGAGAACAGACTGTCAGAAACAGTTATGCCGGCATTTATATCATTGTTGGTATGTGCGTGCATTTCGTTTCCATTTTATTCTCTACCCTCGTTCATTCTGTTCTTCATATTGTTAGGTGTACATTCCTCCCAAATAAAGAAAGAGCCTGTAGCCGATATAAATACAAAAGCATTTTTCACCCCAAAAATACTTACCGGAGCAGTAGTAGTTGTGTTGATACCGGTAGCTGCTTACTCGTTCTTAATGGCAGCAAGTCAATATAAGGCATACCGCATTTGGTATAACGCCTCATTCTCCTATCAAATGGAAGATTATGCAGGAGCAGACAATTCTTTGTCTACCATCTATACCCCTTTACAATACACCGGTGCTTTTCTTCAATATTACGGCAAGGCACTTAATCAGGACAAGAAATTCAACCCAAGCATCCAACTGCTCAACAAAGCCAAAATGCTAACTACCGACGATGTATTGTTTACCACTATGGGCGACAGTTATAACGGGCTAAAAGCTCATATAGAGGCAGAGAAAGCCTATAAGCAAGCCATGTTTATGGCTCCAAACAAGCTTTATCCCCGCTATAAGCTGGCAAATTATTATTACCTGACTGGACAAAAGACAAAAGCATTGGTCGTGGCTAAAAACATCATAAATCGAAAAATGAAAGTAGAATCCAGGGCTACGGATGAAATGGTGCAGGCAATGAAAGAACTAATTAATCAAATAAATGATCAGAAAAAGAATACTATAAAATAAACGGAAAGGAGGGCGCAAAGATACAATTTAATAACTAACGAGACATTGTTTCGGGCTTGTGAAATGATATACCAATGCCGCATTTTAAACTTTATAAATTAATTAAAAATTAAATAAGATGAAAAAAGTATTTAGTATTATCAGTGCTGTAGTGGTAGCTGCAGTATTAACATTGAATGTAACTCTTAGTAAAGACAGTAAAACAGGTAATGTAAGTCTGGCAAGTATTACTGCAGCTCCTGAAGCGAGTGCAGAGTGTATGCAAAATAATTATGGCTGGAATCATGGAATCTGTTATGAACTTTCGGGTCATTGCTATTGGGATGGCACAGCAGAAGCTCAATGTGATCCATCGCTTGGTCAATTTTAATTAAGCTATTAAATTTAAGATAGGATTGATAAGTATTTATCAGTCCTGTCTTTCTCACCTCAATGATAAATCGATATGAATTTAAAACTATCTAAAATCTACTTCTTCATACTGCTATTATCAACAGCATGTACAAATAACAGTGTGGTTAAAATTGCGAATAAAAATCAAGGAAAGCTAAAAGCATCTGTAAAATTAGAAAAAATTGATGAGAAAAAATTTGAATTGGATACCTGCACAGCTCCTAAGCCGGAATTTACTGAGTTGTTTAATACCATGAATGGGAAAATATACTTTACTTTTTTAAACAACTACAACAATTCCATCTATTTTTATGATTATAACAGCCTGACATTTGAAAAAAAAATTACCTGGAAAAAAGATGGACAGGAAGGTATTTTAGGTTTAACCGGGTACCACATAAAATCATTGGATTCAATCTATCTTTTTGATAAATCGAAGACTGAAATTATACTTTCAAACTGCAAGAACATTATATTGAACAAGATTTCTTTGAGAGGGAGCAAAAATGATTTAAACTGGTTCTTACACTATCCACAGTATTATCCACAAGCAGTTAAACCTTTCATACAAACTGCACATGAAATTATATTTAGCGGTTTTTTCCCGGGGAATATACCTGAATCCATCATATCGGATTTTAAATTTACTGCCAGACTTGATTTCAACACAAATAAAGTAAAATTCAGTAACACCTATCCAAAGGCTCTTTATGGTAATAATTACAATTGGAATGAGGAATTTTTTAAAGAAGTATTTTCAGACCTTCATCCAGATGGAGATAAGTTGGTATTAAGCTTTCCTATTTCTCATGATTTATACCTAGTAAATTTAAATACCGGAGAATATACAAAAGTGTATGGAGGAAGTAATTTTGCGGGAGCTATAAGCTCAATTAATAAACAACCCAAGAAAACTTCAAAAGATGAAGTCGTGTTGCACGCTGTTAGAAATGATGAATATTCTGCAATAAAGTACGATAAATTCAGGAAAGTATATTATCGGTTTTTACTGAAAGCTATTCCACAAGCCCCGATTAATACTGAATGGAAAGAAAAACCTGTTGCTGTTATAATAATGGATGAAAATTTTAGGTACTTAGGCGAAACAGTTATTGGCAAAATAAAAAATTGGAACTGGCAAGATTCCTTTGTTACCAGCGAAGGACTAAATATTGAATACATTGAAAAAAATGTCAGCGAAAAATATCTTACATTAAAAATATTCACCATAAAAAAAATATAGTATGAAACGAGTATTTAAACCAAAAGTCATGATTATGCAAGGTTCAGGTGTTCTTAATAAAAAAACAAAAAAGAATCCTACGAAATTCATAAAATATGTACATATATTTGCATTAGTTATCGTTGCATTACTGGTTGGTTCCTGTAAAAAAAATGTACAGGATACTGAAACTGACAATTTAACGACTTCCCTATCGAAGATACAGGTCGAAAAACAAGTCAAATGGATTGTAGTATTACCCGGTTTAGGCTGTCATGGGTGCATCCAGGAAGGGGAAGCCTTTATGAAAAAACACATTCAAAATAAAAACATTTTCTTTGTGTTGACCAAAATTTCTTCTTTAAAAATACTACAACAGAAAATTGGGGCACAAATAGAAGATTGTCCCAATGTTTATGTGGACTATGACGATTTATTTAATGTGCATACAGATAATAGTATTTATCCATGTATCGCCCGGATTGAAGACGGTAAGGTTATAGAGCATGAGTTTCAATCTCCTAAAAACGGGGCCGCATTTTACAACCTGAGAAGTCTCCTTTTGGCACAAAAATAGACATCAAACAACAATTAACCGAATATGGTATTACCATTGAAAATACTTTTCTTCATAAAACGGGACAGTAAATTTTTCCTACTGGCAGGACTTCTGCTGACAGGCATTTCCACCCTCTTTTCTCAGACTCTAAATCCGGTTGCCGAAAAGTTGGCCGAACAGATGAATGAGCTTGCCAAAAACAATGCACCTGAATTGATTTACATCCAGCCCAGCAAAGGTATTTACGAAACCTGTGAAGATTTGTGGTTCAAGGCTTACCTGCTCGACGCACAGTATTTCACACCTTCTCTTTTGAGTAAAACCCTGTACATACAACTGATAAATGAATCTACACGAAAATCTGTATGGCAGGGAAAGTATGAAATAAACAACGGTTTTGCCGACGGTCATGTATTTCTGCAAGACTCTCTCCCCGATGGTAATTACCTGTTGACGGCATTTACACAACACTCTTTTTTTGCTAATAGCGAAGAGCTTAAAGCGGTTCGCAGGATAAAAATCTGTAAGGAAATAAAGACATTATCTGTATCTGTTTCGAATGCAATACAGCAGTCTAACAAGAAAAATTCCATCCAATTCACCACCTTTCCTGAAAGTGGTAATCTGGTTGCAGGAATCCGCAGCAAACTGGCATTTAAAGCTGTGGGCATTGATGGCTTGTCGGTAGAAGTGGAGGGTGTACTGTTGGAAGATTCCCTTCCGGTAGTTAAGTTTAAGAGCAGCCATGCAGGAATGGGAAGTCTCATTTTTACCCCGCTTGCAGGGAAAAAATATCGTATACGCCTTTCTAAATCAGTCGCAGATACCGTATTTTCACTGCCTCAGGTTATGCCTCAGGGAATAACCCTGCAACTGGTGAAACGAGACAAAGAGTTTCTTGAATTCAGGGTGTCACAAAGTAAATCGCTGCCCCAACGAACTATTTATCTTAGGGCACAGGTCAGAGGTGTTGTTTGTTGTCTGGCCACCGGAGTTTTAAACTCAGAACTGAAAATAAAAATTCCCTTGAAAGAATTTCCTTATCAGGGCATTGCCGAATTCACTCTTTTTGATCAAGAACTTCTCCCTGTTGCCGAGCGATTGGTGTATGTAAATCCGGAAAAGAAACTTACCGTCGAAGCACATTTGGATAAAGACCGATACCAGACGCGGGAGAAAGTGATTCTGAAAATAAAGGTAACTGACGAAAACGAGCAACCGGTAGTAGCTAACCTTGGTGTAAATGTGTATGACAAGCTTTACCGGAACGCTGATGACCCGGAAAACATTCTCACTCATTGTCACCTGAATTCACAGTTAAGAGGAAAAATATATAACCCCGCATTTTACTTTGACACCAAAAACCCGGACAGGGAAGAGTCTCTTGATTTACTCTTGCTCACACAGGGCTGGCGACGGTATGTATGGGGACAGGAAGCTTTACATACAAATAGCAATAAAAACCAATCGGTAGTTTTTGATGGTATTCGAGGAGAGGTTCATGCTACAAAACACACGAAACAAATTAAGGGAATACAGCAATTTATTATGGCTTCAAATCCCGGAAAAAACAACTTGAGTGATATGATTATGTCCGATTCTACAGGGCAATTTACAGTTGCTCCAAAGCAATTGAAAATGTTTCCCGGTGAATATGTTTACCTCAAACCTTTGGCCCCTGAGGAATTTAAGCATCGCATCAGCATCGTAGAACCCTTTGTAGCAATCAATGAAATTGCTAAAATAAAAGAGATAAATTACCCGTTGCCACTTATTGTCGTTAAGAAGTCGGACGATACCAACAAACCACTTGTTGAAGGGCATGGCTCTATAAAACTTGCCGAAGTAACGGTGAAAGCGCATGGAATAGTAACCTTTAGGGATAAATATATAGGACATTTGGATAGTTTGGCAAAATTTGATCTTTGCCCAGATTATGTTGGAAAGCTGTGTCATATGTTAAATTGTCCTGTGTGCGGAACCGGAAGCAAACCTATTGAGGGGAAAAAATATGGTGAGTGGGTAAGTGATCGATATCCTGCTGAGGGACGCCATCCTTTTGTTTTTTATGCAGGAGAAAAAAAAGAAATAGTATATCATTACCCCAAATTTACAGAGGAAGAGCTTTTAGCAAGGAACAATCTCTCACGTATTAAAGCCTATGAGATCCGCCGTGAATTATATGAGCCAAAGTATGATAATGCTGATTCATTGAACGATCCCTTACCCGATTACCGCAATACGTTACTCTGGAAACCAATGATAGTAACGGATGAAAAAGGAGAAGCTTCCCTGGAGTTTTTTTGCTCCGATATTAATACCCATTTTGTAGGCAACATAGAAGGGTTAAACGGAGAAGGTTTGCTGGGTACAACTGGTTTTGAGTTTAGCGTGTATAATCCTAAATTGTCTAAGTAGAATGCAACTTTTCAGAGAATCGGGTAGCGTGGGATTATTAGAATATCGAAAAAATCAGTATCTCAGTATGAATATAATTAAAAAGATAGCAATCATTATTTTGACCTTGTGCACGGTGGCACAACTTGCCGCCCAAAGCAACGATAGCATTATAGGAAAACTGTCTCATTATGTCAGCATTTTAAATGATTTTTCTAAACAACTGCCACAAGAAAAGGTGTATCTCCATTTCGATAATTCCACCTATTATCAGGGGGACGATATTTGGTTTAGTTGTTATTTGGTTACTTCAGGATTTCATCAGGCAAGTCAGCTTAGCAAAACAGTCTACGTGGAACTCCTCAATCCGGGAGGTGAAGTAATCGATAAGCAAATACTTAAAGTAGAGAACGGTCAGTGCCACGGTAACTTCACCTTGAATAAACTGCCGTTTTATTCGGGCTACTATGAAGTACGTGCTTATACCAAATATATGCTGAACTTTGGAGAAGATGTTCTCTTTTCAAGAACCTTTGCCGTTTACGATAAACCTACGAAGCCGGGTATTTATACTGAAAAAAGCATATTGGAATACGGACGGGGAAAATATCCGATACTGCGCAAAATGCCTATAAAAGAGAAAAAAGTAACCTTGAAATTCTATCCAGAAAGCGGGAATTTAGTTGCCGGAGTAGCTTCTCAAGTTGCTTTTGAAGCCACGGATGCGTATGGTAATCCCATTGAAGTATCCGGGGCTGTTCTAACTGAGAATCAGGAAACCTTAGTACGGTTTAAATCTGTTCACGATGGACGAGGTGTTTTCTCATTTACCCCCAGCGATAAAACTGGTGATAAAGCACCAAAGGTGATCGTTGATTACAGCGGTAAAAAATATAACTTCGACCTTCCTGCAGTTTTGTCCAAAGGGATTGTGATGAAAGTGGATAACCTCTCCTCACCGGATAGCATAAGAATAACAGTACAATCAAACAACGAAACGCCAAAGGGGATATTCGGTCTGGTGGTTATGAGCGGAAGCATCTTGCAGAAATACCTTATGGTTGATAACTCGGATGGTAAGCCTATTGATTTTAAAATCGACAAACAAAACCTGCCCGCAGGAGTTTCCAGAATCATACTCTTCAATTCACAAGGACAGATTGTGGGTGACCGTTTGCTATTTATTCATGCAAATGAAAAACTGAATATACAGGAGAAAGCAGATAAAGCATCCTATAAGCCAAACGAACAGGTAAATATGCAGTTTGCCATAACAGACAAAGATACAATTCCGGTGGAAACTACTTTTTCTGTATCAATACGGGACAAACAGAACGACGTAAAACCCGATCAGGACATTGAATCCAATTTGTTGCTTATGTCGGAGATTAAAGGTTATGTGCACAATCCCGACTATTATTTTGAATCGACTGACTCGATACACCAACAAGCACTCGACTTGTTGCTGATGGTACAAGGCTGGCATCGCTTCGACTGGGACTGGGTGGCTGCAAGCAAACCCTTTGGTCTAAAATATCGCCCTGAAAAGGCAATTAATGTCAACGGACAAGTGGTATCATTTGTAAAATCGATTCCTAAACCTAACGTAAATGTATCGGCCCTTATTTGCCAAAAGAACGACAGCGGCAAGGTGAATAAAAGTTTCATGGAGAGTTTTGTGACCGACAGTCTGGGCAGGTTTGGTTTCACTGCCGATGTAGAAGGAAAATGGGATATGGTTTTTGCCGTAACAGAAAAGGGAAAGACCAAGAATTACCGCACGGTATTGGACAAGCTTTTCAGTCCCGAACCCAGGCGATACCGCTATACCGACTTTTTTGCACACATATCCAGTTCCCAAGAAGAAAAAACGAACGCATCAGATACACTACGACATGCAACAAAAGACACGTTAGTCCTCCCAAAAATCAACTATGATTCGATTGCCAAAAAGGGAGTGCAAGGAAAAATACTGCATTTGAAAGAGGTAGTAGTGAAGACAAAGAAATACAGTAAAGAAAAAGAGGTTTTCGAGAATCGGGCTAAATCGTTAGCTTATTATGATGTGTATGCCGAACAAGATAAAATAAGGGATAAAGGAGGAATTTCGGAAGAATATCTAAATGATTTTTTAATGAAGATGAATAAAGATTTTCATTTATCACTAGGAAACACGTTAACGTATAAAACTCGGGAAGCCCTTTTTGTGGTTGATTACAAAAAGACCGATTTAGAAGAAAATCGTAAAATTCCTAATTATATAAGAGCGGATTATATCAAATCTATTTATGTAAGTGAGAATGCCTCTTCAATATTAGATTATTTTATTTTGCCACTAGGAATGAAACAAATGGATGTACTCTCCAAATACAGTTGCGTAGTTTTTATTGAGATTATACCTGACTGGAAAATACCTGCCGAAGCAGGTAAGGGAGTACGCAAAACATGGTTAGATGGATATAGTCAGGTAAAAGAGTTCTACAGTCCGAATTATACCACGCTTCCTCCTGAGCCGGATTACCGTCGCACGTTGTACTGGAATCCTGCGGTTAACACAGATAAAGATGGTAAAGCATTGATACAGTTTTATAATAACAGCAGTTGCCGTAACTTCAGCATTAGTGCTGAAACCATTACGGCGCAAGGAGTGATAGGAGTATTGAAGAAATAAAAAAACTGTGTAATAATTTTGTGCTCCGATAATGAATAAGCCTCACAACTTGCCGAGGAAATTTACCCAAAGAGATTAATACCTGTTTAGTAGGCAACATAGAAGAGGTAAACACAGAAAGACTGCTTGGTACAACTAGCTTTGAGTTTGGCGCGTATAATCTCAAATTGTCTAAGTAAGATAAATTGAATAAATAGAATGAGAAGATATTGGATTTCAATTAGAAAGGGAATATTGATTATAGGCTTACCATTGCTTCTAGCCATTCTTTTACGACTATTTTGTTTTGATACCTATAAAATACCGTCAACTTCAATGATGCCTACTTTAATACCCGGAGATTTCATATTGGTAAGTAAGATGAGTTATGGTACCAGGGTGTTGAAGGTTAGACAATTTTTTAAAGATAGCAAAACTGAATATGAGCATGTAAAAAGGTTTAGCTCAATCAAAAGAAATGACCTCGTTGTATTTAATTGGCCCAATTATGCATCGTTGAAAGATTCAACCCAGACAATGTTTGGAATTGTCATTGTGAAAAGATGCTATGGGATTCCGGGAGATACTGTAATGATTAAAGATGACGGTGCAACATTAGAAAGTGCTTCTAAGCAGCAACAAAAGGATGAACTTTTTCCACATGATTCTACTTTCAAATGGACAATTAGCAACTATGGACCTTTATTTGTTCCAGGAAAAGGATTTAGCATTAAGCTAACAGATAGAAATATCCGCATTTATAAGGATGTACTTGCTTATGAAGGAATTAAATTTTTCATAAAAGGAGACTCCGTATTCCTGAATAAAAGATTTGTGACCAACTATACATTCAAAAACAACTACTATTTTATGAAAGGAGATAATTTTTATGGCTCAATGGACTCCCGTTATTGGGGATTCGTTCCTGAGAATAATGTTATTGGCAAAACTATTATGGTATTATTTTCGAATGGGGAAGACGGTTTTCAGTGGAAAAGATTATTTCATTTGATAAAATGAAAATTCATTCAACATAGTGTGTATTTACTTTATTTTCTAATATTTAATCCATGTATAAACAAATTACCTTTTTTTGCCTATTTTTTGGAGCAATCATGTTACATGCCCAAAACAAAAATCAGATTTACCAGATTATCGGTCAAGCAGTAGAGACTTCGAATGGAAAAGGTATTCCCTACACCACCATTACAGTTCTAAACGACAGTTCCAAAGTATTGAAAAGGATTAGTAGTGACACGAATGGCAAGTTCACATTTAACATAAAAGACAAAAGAAAGTATGCAGTTGTTCTTTCCTTAACGGGATATCAAGAGAAAAAAGTGAAAATTTCTGTTGATGAGGTAAAAACAGACTTAGGCAAAATAAGTATGGTAGAAGGAGTAGTGATGAAGGAAGTGTCAATTGTGGCACAAAAACCTCTTGTAAAGGTGGATGTCGACAAGCTGACTTATAGTGTTGAGTCTGATCCTGATGCAAACACTTTCAATACATTAGACATGTTGCGTAAAATACCAATGATTACTGTTGACGCAGAAGATAATGTTACACTCAATGGGCAATCCAACTTCAAAGTATTGATGAACGGTAAAAGTTCTAGCTTGATGTCAAACAACTTCAAAGATGTAATCAGGAGTCTTCCTGCAAATACTATCAAAGACATCGAAGTAATTACTAATCCTTCATCAAAATATGATGCAGAAGGAGTGGGAGGTATTATCAATATCATCACTAGTAAAAAGAAAATAACCGGATATAACGGAAGTGTCAATAGTGGATTTGACACTAGGGGAAGCTGGAACGGAGGTTTATATCTTGCCGCAAAAATCAACAAATTTAGTTTCTCTGCAAGATATTCAGAGAATCACAACAAGCAACCTAAAATGACATACAATTCGGAAAGAACTAATTTCCTTAGTGATGTTTACTATATTTCAAACTCTTCCGGATCATCAATTGGTGAAGGAAGATCTCACAACTTTTCAGGTGATATAAGTTATGATATAGACTCTAAGAATTTATTGAGTGCATCTTTTTGGGCTTATAGCGGCAATTCTAGTAACAATACTGTTTCGTCGACTAACACTTTAAATTCAAACAACGTACAAACTCAATATTTTGAAAACAACAACAGAAGGAAAAGTAATTACAGTACGCTTTCAGGTAATATAGATTACCAACGTACGTTCAAGAAGCCAAATAAAACATTTACTATCTCGTACAAACTTGACAATTCTCCAAATACTTCCAATTCTGAGTCAAACATAATCAACACTTTCAATTATGCACCCTATCAGCAACAATCTGCGACTGATGCTTTCACCAGAGAACAAACGATACAAGTGGATTACTACGATCCCTTGTCTGAAATGCACAACATTGAATGTGGACTAAAAACTATCTATCGACAAAATAATAATAACTCGGATACTTACCTATTGAACCAAACGACCAACACATGGGATTATAGTGCCTCTAAAAGTGATGAGCTTGATTATGATCAATGTATCTTAAGTGCTTATGTTGGATATGTATTCAGGCTTAAGAATATTACCTTAAAAAGCGGGTTGCGGACTGAATTAACATGGAATAATGCCATTTCTTCTTCAGATACGATGGTAAAATTTTCTAATAAATTTCAAAATTTAGTACCCTATATTACTCTGAATTACCAACTAAAATCCGGACGTAACATCAAGATATCGTACACGCAAAGGCTTAACAGACCAGGTCTTTGGTACTTAAATCCTTATGTCAACAACTCTGATCCACAGAATATCTCTTTTGGTAATCCTAACCTAAAATCGGAAGTTTCAAACACTTTTGAGTTAGGTTACAGTACTTTTACCCCAAAATTAAATATTAATCTGACGGGGAGAGGTGCATTTACCAATAATTCCATTCAAAGTATCTCTTCCGTCAATGCCAACGGAATACGGTCAAGTACCTACAAGAATATTGGTACCAATAGAAATATTATGCTAAATTTCTATTGTTCATATCGCTTTAGTGAAAAATTTAATATTTACACCAACGAAAGTGGATACTATGCCAAAATGGAAGCAAAAAATGGTTATACAATCGATAACAAAGGATTTGGTTATAGTGGAAACATTGGTGCACGTTTTATTTTATGGAAGAACGGATCCATTAGCACTAACGGAGGTATCTATTCTCCCGAAATTATGCTTCAGGGAAAATCTTCATTTTATTATTCCAGCAGTATAGGATTTTCTCAATTAATGTTAGGCAAAAAATTGATAGTCAGTATGTCGATTTCTAATCCTCTGTCAAAGATTATGTCTTATTCGTTTATCTACAATGATCCATCTTATTCTCAACACAGTGAAAATGCATATCATGCACAAATGTTACGATTAAATGTAGCTTACAATTTTGGGAAAATGGGATTAGAAGTAAAAAAAGCTAAACGCGGTATCCTGAACGACGATATAAAAACTGGTGGAGAAAATAACTGATTTTTTAATCATATGTTATATTCTCATCCGCACAATGCCATCCGTCGAAAGTCTAAAGTCATCAATCAAAGATCGAACAAAACCATAGAAAAAGAAGTTAATCCGATAATGAATAATGAAATAAAAAAGAGAATCAGTTGATGCTCTTTTTATTTATCCGGCATAGTCTTGACATATACATTATTTGATTTTCGTATCTTTGCAGCATGGATAAGATACAAACACTTGAAGAATTCTATAAAACGAAGTTGAATTGGATGCCCGATAACCTCAAGAAAGAGATGGGACATTTCAATGTATTCCGAATTGATGAATGTGCCTGCAAGCGAAATCGACCGACCCCATATAGCCGGAAAGATTTTTACAAGATTACGCTGCTAAAAGGTAAAACATTGATTCATTATGCCGACAAAACTGTGCAAAGTGATCGCTACGCACTCTTGTTTTCCAACCCCATGATTCCCTATAACTGGGAGCCGCAAGACGACGATCAATCAGGTTTTTTCTGCATTTTTACCGAGGACTTTTTCAGCCAGTACGGCGTGCTCAAAGAATATCCGATGTTTAAGCCCGGACATAATAAAGTGTATATTCTCTCCGACGAACAACTGGTGGAGGTGGAAGCCATTTATGCCGACATGTACGAAGAGATTTCATCAGACTTTTTGTTTAAATACGATGCTATCAGAGGACTGGTGTTTAAATTAATTCACCTTGCCATCAAAATGCAGCCCGCCGAAGCTGCTTATTACTCGGCTTCAAATGGCTCCACACGTATTGCTTCTTTATTTTCCGAATTGCTCGAACGCCAGTTTCCTATTGAGTCAACTATGCAAAGCATGCGGCTTCGATCACCGGTGGACTTTGCCGAGCAACTTTCGGTGCATGTAAATCATTTGAACCGCAGTTTGAAAGAGATTACAGGCAAAACTACTTCGCAACTAATCGCCGAGCGCGTTTCGCAGGAAGCACGCGTATTGTTGAAACGCACTAACTGGAATATTTCCGAGATTGCCTACAGTCTGGGGTTTGAAGAACTACCGCATTTTATCAATTTTTTCAAGAAACACTTCGGTCAAACACCTAAAGCATTTCGCGACCGAACGGATGTTTGATTTTTGCAGCTTTTTGTTTGATTTATGCAGAATCTGCCTGCTGCAAAAACGATACTTTTGTATCGGCATTTTTACTGCGTAATTCGGGAGATAACCCAATTCACTTTATAGAGATTTATATGACACAATCCAAAGACAACACAATCTCCGCATATCAGCCTATTTCTCCCTTGTTAGTTTTGCTAATGGCCGTTTCGGCAGGAATTACGGTTGCCAATATTTATTACAATCAACCGATTTTAAAAGCCATTGCCACTGAACTTCGCTGTAGCGAGGCGCAAGCGGGCTTCATATCCATGTTGTCGCAGGTGGGATATGGTCTGGGCTTGTTTTTTATTACACCCCTGGGCGATAAAGTAAATAAAAAGAGACTGATCATTGGCTTACAGCTCTTGCTGATCGTTTCGCTTTTTCTGATCACATTCACCAACAGCATCCTGCAAGTATGGATTCTTAGCATGTTCATCGGCATGTTTTCAGTTTCGGTACAGGTAATCATGCCCATGGCTGCAGGTCTGGATAGTGAAAACAGAGGAAAAACGGTTGGTACTATATTTACGGGTTTACTCATTGGTATACTGGCGGCTCGTGTTTTTAGTGGCACCATTGCCGAATGGTTTGGCTGGCGAAACGTTTACTTGTTTTCGGGTATAGCTGTGACGGCAGTCAGCGTGTTGTTGAAAATTTATTTGCCCAATATAGAAACATCCTTTCAGGGAAGCTATTTTAATCTGTTGGGTTCGGCGCTGAAACAGTTCGGGCAATTCCGGTTGCTACGCAGACTATCAATTATCGGCATGTTGCAGTTTGGGCTTTTCTGCTCATTCTGGACAACACTTACGTTTCACCTCAGCGGCAGTCCTTTTCATTTTGGTAGCGACACCATAGGCTTATTCGGATTGGTAGCCATAGCCGGAGCACTACTTGCTCCTGTGATTGGGCAAAAAGCAGACAAAGGAAAAAGCGTCCGTGTTCGATTTATAGCCGTAGGATTACTTATCGTTAGCATTCTGCTTATGTTGTTTTTCCAACAATCTATACCGGCATTGGTACTGGGTGTACTATTGCTCGACATTGGAGCACAGGGACTGCAGGTAACCAATGTAGCATTGATTTACACCTTGGGCGACGAATCCTTGCATAGCCGGATCAACACCGTTTACATGACTTCCTTTTTTATCGGAGGCGCTCTTGGAACATCCGTCGGCATTCTGTGCTGGCAGTTTGGAGGATGGACGTGGGTCACCGCTCAAATGCTGATTTCGGCCTTGCTGATTGTAGGACTTCTGCTGAAAGAACGGCGCGAGACACAATTGAATTGAACATACATAACCATTAAAATATAAACAAATGAAAGTAGTAGCAATCAACGGAAGTCCGCACAAAGAAGGCAATACGTACCACGCACTCCAACTGGTAGGTTCGAAATTAAATGAGAATGGCATTGACTTTGAAATTCTCCACGTGGGAAACAAAGCCATAAGAGGTTGTATAGCTTGTGGCAAATGCAGGAAACTACAAAACGAGCAATGTGGCATCACCACCGATCCGCTCAACGAATGGATTCAGGTGCTAAAAGATGCCGACGGTATTATCCTCGGATCACCGGTACATTATTCAGGTGTGGCAGGGACCATGAAAAGTCTGCTGGACCGATTGTTTTATGTGTCATTGAGTAATGGTAATTTCTTTCGCCATAAAGTAGGTGCAGCCGTGGTAGCAGTGCGTCGTTCGGGTGGTTCGTCTACGCTGGACAGTTTGAATCATTACCTCACTTATTCCGAAATGATGCTTGCCACTTCAAGCTACTGGAATATTATTCACGGAACCGGTCCGGGCGAAGCAGTGCAAGATGGAGAAGGCGTACAAATCATAGAAACTCTGGGCGAAAATATGGCATGGCAACTCAAGATGCGCGACATGACCAAGGACAGCCTGCCCGCTCCGGTCAAAGTACCGAAAGTGATGACCAACTTTATCCGATAAACAGCGTTGTAATAAAACGCAATAATCAACTCCTAATCAAAAAAAACAACATGAAATACAGAAATCTGGGAAATACAAACACGCAACTCTCCTCCATTGGATTGGGTTGCATGGGCATGAGTCATGCCTACGGCGAACGCGACGACAAAGAATCCATTGCCACCTTGGAAAAAGCGCTTGATCTGGGGATCAACTTCTGGGACACCGCCGATATTTATGGCAACGGCATCAACGAAGAGCTTATATCGAAAGTATTGGTGCCAAATCGCGACAAGGTATTTATTGCCACTAAGTTTGGATTCAAAGTTACTCCCAATGATCCGTTTACCGTGGATGCATCTCCCGCTCACATGAAAAAGGCCGTCGAAGCAAGTCTGCGCCGACTGAAAATTGAAACTATCGATTTGTATTATGCCCACCGCATTGACCCCAAAGTACTCGTGGAAGAAATGGTGGAAGCTATGGCTGCGTTGGTCAAAGAAGGCAAAGTGCGTTACCTCGGACTGTCCGAAGCCTCAGCCGAATCTATCCGCCGGGCACATGCCGTGCACCCTATCTCTGCACTTCAGAGCGAATACTCCTTGCTCACCCGGGGTGTTGAAAAAGAAGTTCTGCCCCTGTGTCAGGAATTAGGCATCAGCTTTATTCCTTTTAGTCCCCTCTCGCGTGGGTTAGTCACCAACACGGTGGAAAAAGAGAGTCTGGGTGAAAACGATTTTCGTAAAACTCTTCCGCGCTTTTCTGACGAACATTGGGACAATAACCGCCGGTTGGCAGAAGGATTTGCCACATTGGCAACCGACAAACAATGTACACCTGCACAGCTGGCATTAGCCTGGGTATTGGCACAAGGTGAAAACATCATCCCCATACCCGGTACAAAACGACGAAAATACCTCGAAGACAATGCCGGAGCCGTGGATGTTGTGCTTTCGGAAGCCAACATGCAATCTATCGAAGATTTATTGCTCCGCTATCCCAACATCGGGGTGCGTTATCCCGAAAGTATGGCAAAGATGGCGGGAAAATAACAGGTTCTTTGTAAAATAACAACATGTTTTTTCTGAAAGCAAAATACAGATAAAGCGGTCTTACTTGTAACTCGTAACTAAAAACTCGTCACTATTTGTTTTATGACTAAAATTGGAATTATTGGAACCGGAAATATGGGGCGAGTTATAGGATTAGCCCTGGCTCAAAAAGGCTATAATGTCTTTTTCGGAGCTCGTGATTTGTCGAAGGCAAAATTTGCAGCGGATTTTAATCAAACCACACAATATGGAACCAATCAGCAGGCCGCTGAATTTGGTGACATTCTTTATTTCTCACCAAGAGATATTCATCCTAAAGATATCCTTCAGGACATTTCGGTGCTGGACAATAAGATTATTATTGAATCTAATAATTGGAATATCTCTGATAGTTTGGATGCCGACCAAATAACAACTTCAAAAAGTCAGATTCTTCAACAGCAAATTCCCAATGCTAAAGTGGTAAAGGCCTTTAACACCATTACCCAGGAGATTTTTGAGCATGCGAAGGAAGATATAGAAGCCCATCAGGTTGCTTGTTTCATTGCTTCGGATTATCAGGATGCCACCCGTGCAGTTATAGCCCTAAGCAATGATTTGGGTTTTACCGGTATAGATTGTGGGTTATTAAAGCAAGCAGTGTTACTTGAAAATGCAGGCAGCCTGATCCGTATATTGATGAGAATGCAAAAGACTCCCTGGATCTCATTTTCTATTACCGGGCTTCCCGTTATAAAAGAGTTGAAACTTGGAGGAAGAACACCCTCTTCACTGCATACTCAACTGTCATATTTAAAAAAAAATGATTTACTTGCAGGTGCAAGCCTGCAATATTTGAGGCAAACAAAATAGAAAGAAAAAGTAACTAAAAACAAACAAAGATGAAATACAATTTATTAGGAAATACAGGACTTAAAGTATCCGAACTCTGCCTGGGCACCATGACCTTTGGCGGACAGGGAATGTGGACAGCCATCGGTGCTCTGCCACAGGATGAAGCCAACGAATTGGTAAAACAATCGGTGGATGCCGGCATCAACTTTATTGATACGGCTAATGTATATAGCGAAGGACTTAGCGAAATGATGACCGGACAGGCCATCCGCGACCTGGGACTGAAACGCGACGACATGGTGATTGCCACCAAAGTGCGCGGCACTATGGGCACCGGCATCAACAATTCGGGATTGACCCGCAAACATATTCTGCAACAAGCCAACGAAAGCCTGACCCGTTTGAATATGGATTATATTGATTTATATCAAATTCATGGTTTTGACCCCCTGACTCCAATAGAAGAAACATTGGAGGCGTTGGACTCACTGGTAAAAAGCGGCAAAGTGCGTTATATCGGTTGCTCCAACCTGGCGGCCTGGCAAATTATGAAAGCCCTGGGCGTTTCGGCTCAACAGCATTTGGCTAAATTCGTATCGTTGCAAGCCTATTACACCATTGCCGGTCGCGATCTGGAGCGCGAAGTAGTACCCATGTTGCTCGACCAAAAATTAGGGTTGATGGTATGGAGTCCGTTGGCAGGTGGTTTTCTGAGTGGAAAATATACCCGCGAGGCCAATGCCGAAGAAGGTCGCCGCGTAAACTTCGACTTTCCACCCGTGAATAAAGACAAAGCTTTCGATATCATTGATGTGATGCAGGAAATTGCCGTGGCTAAAGATGTAACCGTGCCTCAAGTTGCTTTGGGATGGTTGCTTCACCAACCGGTGGTTACTTCGGTCATTATCGGGGCCAAAAGACCGGAACAACTGCAGGATAACCTGAAAGCGGTAGACTTGAAACTTACCGCCGACGAATTAGCTCAACTCGAAGCAGTAAGCAAACTATCGCCCGAATATCCCGGCTGGATGATTGAACGCCAGAGTGCCGACCGTAAGGCATAAATCGTCATTACTTTATTTATCTGACTCCGTTGCTTTCTGGTAACGGGGTCAGATTATTTTTAACTAAGATTCTGCTTTATCTTATTCCATACTATCTTTAAAAAGCTTCAAAAACGGCATATCAACATTATGTTTTCCTCCACACTCAATTATGTCTACAAGCATTTTTTTCATTTCATCGGGAGAATGCTTAGTATGTCCATCAAACATAATAGACAATGCTTCATTAGCATAAATCTTTTTAGCAATAGACACACCAATAAACAGGGGTAAATAATATAGTTTGTTCGCCGTTTCTGTTTTAGGGTCAATTCCTCTTTTTACACAAACCTCAAGCCCTTCTCGGATCGATTTTATCGTTTGTTTGATTATTCCTGAATTGCCGACAAAGGCTTTAGCACCTCCGGCTTTTATTATCCCGGCAGACATCCCGGCAGCAACGGCATAATGCGTGATAAGCCAGACCCTGATTTGAGTTGAAATCATAGGTTTAAGATTAGCCTCTTCCAATGCTTTCGCCATTTTTTGTACACGGGCTGTAGTTTCTCCGTTCAATTCTCCAAGCGGAGTATGGGAGTATTTTAAACCGGAAATTGCGCTGTAAATACTTTTACTATCCCGACCTCCTCCAACCATAAACGGGAAGCCAAAGAAATATTGTTCGGGAGAAAGATGGCTGGCTATTTCGTCAAAATCATTCCACATATTTTGAAAAAAAAGAATATGTGCTTTTCCTGCTGATTGATTTAACACCGGCAATACTTCCTTTAAATAAAGGCTGTTAGTCGAAACGATAATATACTCAAAATCATTTTTCGGCAATAGATCTTCAATCACTTTGGGACGAAAAACGATTTGCTTCATCTGCTTCCGACCACCTCTGAAATCGGCACAATGTATAGCAATACCATTTTGCTCTACATCGTGCATTTTCCCTTTTCGGACTAATACACTTACATCATGGCCAACTTCGGATAGCTGCCAACCGTAGGTACAGCCAATTATTCCTGCACCATAAATTAATATTTTCATACTAAATCTACTTTTATTGATACTTTGTATTCATGAAAAAAGATTGAAATAGGGACTTGTAATCAGAGCAAGGATCACAATTGGCTAGAAACTCTGTAGGCGTATATCCCGAGGATATTTTGAAATCCTTGATTAAGTGAGACCGGTCATAATAGCCGCATTTGTAAGCCAATTCATTTAAACTCATTTTCGGTTGGATCTGAAGCGTATGTGATGTTTTTGTGAATCGTGCAATTTGTAAGAATTCCTTCGGATTTAAGCCGACATAGTCTGTAAAAATGCGTTTGAATTGTTTTTGGCTCAGGCAAGCCTCATGCGCCAGTGCGGAAACATTATTTTCTCTATAATTGATAGCACCGATAGCTGATGTCAGTCGCTTAAAATTATATTCTTCAAATTGATAAAGGCGTTTCAACAAGAACTGTTCAATCAAATGAGCGCAAGTTTGATTGTCTGCACTATCCATTAAGCGACCTTCTAATTCCATAATATGAGAATCGCTCAAAGCATCAAGAACAATACTCTGTCCGCTCAGTTTATCCATCGGCATCTTGAAAAATGCTTTAGCTCCGATAGGTTGAAATACAACTATAATCAGATCAAGCTTTCCAAAATACACATCAGCATAAGTTGTCGATTGGCCAAAGAGATGCGATCTTGACTGAAAACCTTTTTCGAGTGATGAGTATATTCTGTCTCCACGATTAAAAACAAGCCCCATACTCCCGGAGGGAATAGCACGTTGCGATCCTTGTGCAACACTATCCACCCGTAAGAACCAATATTGCTTTACGAAAGGCGCAAGCAACGCAGAAGGTTGTATGATTTGAAACTTATCCATCTTTAATCATGCAAAAATAAAGATATTGTTTCGTTTGCAGCGTGTAAAAAAAGGACATTCTAATGTAAAAACTTTCATTTTTCTAAAAGAAAGATAGGGTTTAACCTATATTTGTTTCCTTTTTATGATTTGTATGTTCAATTTTTGATTATATATGTTCAATTATAGCAGAACGAACATTTATATATTAAGATAGAATATTAATTATAGCATATCAAACATTAATTATAGAGTTTCGAAAATTACTTTATACATTACGATAAATACTTTTATAATATAGAAATATAATTATAGCCTTTCAAATATTTATTGTAGAGTTTCGAAATTTATTTTTTGCATTACGATAAATACTTATATAAGATAGAAATAGAATTATAGCGTATGGATATTTACTTTATAAATACCGAAAATTAATTGTAGAAGAATAAAACTTATTTTATACATAGCTATAATGAATAACTGAGTATTTTCTATAAACTTTTATGCTTGGAACATTGTTATATCACAAACTAAAACCATATTACCATGTTACTATTTAACGCGGCACGCATTTTTAAAGCACGTGGCATTGATCGACCAGCCAGTTATTTGAAAAGTCAGGGTTATAGCGTTGCTACTACAACCCGCATAGTCAATAATCAGAAACAGGGTTTCTCTCTCCGAACATTAGAGAAGCTTTGCCTGACTCTGAATTGCACTCCAAACGATTTTCTCGAATGGGTGCCTTCAAAAGATATGAATACAAATACCAGCCACGCGCTGAATATCCTCAAACGCAGTGATACTCTTGCCAGCGTTACTCAACTAGTAAACGGTGCTTCGCTGGAGCAATTAAAAAAGATGGAAGAGATTCTGCGGAAGGAACTGGAAGCTGACAACAAATAAGTACAAGATACAAATAGTCCCGCATTTATCTTCATAAAAAAACAATGCCATCCTCAAGGGACGGCATTGTTTTTTATGAAGCGTAAATAGAATAGTCTTTTTTCAGTCACATAACATTGGCTATTTTGCAAGTTTTCGCCACCACAGACTACCAACTACTTACTACCAACTATTATCCTCTCTGTCTTTCCAGCAAAATCATCATCATAAGCCCAAGCAGCAAACGTTCTTCTTCGCCCTTTTCGAATTCTTCCAGTTTTTCAATCACAAACCGTCGGCCGAAAAAAGAAGCCACTTTACGGAGTCTGGCCACAATGGTTCCGTCGGGGCGAGCTACCGAATACGAAGGATGGAAGAAATAACCCGTCAGGAGGTTTAGTCCGGGCACATCGCACAGCAAAGAATCAAAGACTTTCGACCATGGATTTTCTTCGCGTACGTGCAAATCCTTCATTTGCAATTCATCAAAAATATCGTAGTTCGCTTTCCAGAGCGAAGCCCAGCCTTTACGCGCAACGCGCCCCAGGTCTTTTCCATAACGATCGGTAAATGCATACGATGCCGAGAAATCGAGCCATTGGTTAGCTTTAATTGTGTAGTTGAGTTCCGACCGACTTTCGTCGCTGAACACCTGCACCTCTTCAACCAGTTTTAGTATCTTTTGGCGTACATAAGCCACTGTTTGCCCGTTAGCGTCTTTGGTCACAAAGTCGTTGCTCAGTGTGCCGATCTTAAATGTAAGATCAAGTGGAAATTGAAGTGAATTCATATTTAATTATTGGTTAGTAATTAGTGATTTAGTGCGCATTCAATCATTACAGGGAAATGATCCGAAGGATAGGTTTTATCCGAAAACTTGTCGGAAATAACCCGATAACTGAATACCTTAAATTTCTTACAGAAAATATAGTCTATACGCTCCGAAACAGGCAACAATGTTTTTGAAACATCGTAGTTGTTGAATGTACCTACCGAGCCAATAGCCGGTTTTGCCGCAATCTCGCGCGAATCATCAAAAGCCGCATGCAGTATTTTATACATGTCGGTTTCATCGGGTGCCGTATTCAAATCGCCCAGAAAAAGTACCGGCTTGCCGGCCGCTATCTTCTTTACCTGTTTCTCTATCAACCGGGCACTTTCCACGCGCGCCTTCACTCCCATATGATCGAAGTGCGAACAGAATACATAAAATTCTTCCTTGGTTTTAGAATCCTGAAATCTGATCCAGACACACATTCTCCGGTAAGCTGCATCCCATCCCTTACTCATAACTTCGGGAGTTTCTGACAGAAAAAAGGAACCCCTTTTTTTTGCGCTGAATCTTTTCGTTTTGAAAAACAACCCTATCTGTTCTCCGTCCGTTCCGGCCTGATTATCGCGCCCCTTACCAAAATAAGTATAATCGGGGATCAATGCCTTCAAATCCGCTTCCTGATTTTTATTGCCCACTTCCTCCACGCCAAAAATATCAAAATCATATTTCTTGATAACGCGAGCCACATCTGCTTTTCGGTTCACCCACGAACGTGCACCCGAATCTGCCTGAGTTTGTAAACGGATATTATAAGTTGCAATGGTAAACTTGTCCGAATTGCCACCCGCTAATAAATAACTCCAGCACATAGCAACAACTAAAATCAAAACATTTCTTTTTGTCATAATTCAATTTGTTTAATCTGTTATAATAAAGTTCTTAGTTCAATGTTTCAGTCTAAATTATTGGTTTTACAACTTTTTTATAAAGAATACTGTTGTAATAAAACCGAAAAGCTGACAATAATAATGGTGTTCCCATAGCAATATAAAAGCAGGATAGATATTGAAGAGGAATCAGGCCGGTTTTACGTAAAGTGATACCCATACCTATCATTACTGTCATCATACTGTAACTTCGAAAATTAAAAAACGAAAATACACATGGACGTTCGATGGGCATATTGATAATACGTTGCGTATGCTTGAGCGATATTTTTGAGAATAGAAAGACAAAGAAAAGAATTCCACTGCAGAGGCTCAGTATTATTTCTAGCCAGAGTAGCCGAGGTGAAATAAGTAATATCGAAAAGCCTCTGAACAAAAGCATACTACCTGCCAATGTCCACACAATGGCGGCAGTCATTAATAGATAACGTTTGGAAACAACAGGTTTATAAAGAATAAAAAAAGAAGTTTTTGTACTCATAAAAATAAGAAATGTCTGTAAAAATACAACTTTTTTATCGAACCGAAAAAGCGATGGTCAGTTAAACGCCTAAAAAAGGAGAAGATATGTCTTTATAGCGCATTTGATATTATTTTGTGCAGGTCGTATTTTTTTGCTACTTTTGTGGAAAATTTCAACTATGGCATTTGACATCGTAATAATAGGCTATTTTGCCGGGATTTGTACAGCAATTGCACAATTTCCACAAGCGATGAAAGTGATCAAGACGGGCGACACCCAAAGTATTTCGTTCGGTATGTATTTCATAATGACCCTTGGAATTACGTTATGGTTTTTATATGGGGTTCTTTTGAATAACTGGCCAATGATTCTGTCCAATGGAATTTGTCTTATCCCATCGGCTTACATAATGTCCATTACAATTCGGAATACAATTAAATCCAAAAAGTTACCTTTATGAAACGAATTCAGATTATCAACGGACCAAACCTAAACTTATTAGGAAAACGTGAACCTACGGTATATGGTAATCAAACTTTCGAAGCATATTTTCAGGAACTAAAACTGCTCTTCCCCGAAACGCAGTTAGACTATTTTCAATCAAATACCGAGGGTGTAATTATTGACAAACTGCACGAAACCGGATTTACATACGATGGTATCATCCTCAATGCCGGTGCTTACACGCATACATCCATAGCTATAGCAGATGCCATTCGCTCTATCACGACTCCTGTAATCGAAGTTCACATTTCTAACGTGTTCAAACGCGAGGAATACCGTCATCACTCATTCCTTTCAGAAGCATGTAAAGGCTGCATTGTTGGTTTTGGAATGGATTCGTATCGATTGGCTGTCAATGCAATATTAAATTTCTAATAAATTTTCAACGGAAAGTTTGTTCGGAGTGTCAAAATAAGAATTAGTTTTTAAAGTATTTATAATTTAAAATTTTTATGTCTAAATCAACCAAAATTGTTGCTACTATCAGCGACTTACGATGCGATGTGGATTTTCTCCAATCGCTTTACGACGAGGGAATGAATGTTGTGCGTATGAATTCTGCTCACATTAAACCAGAAGGGTTTATGAGAATCATCAATAACGTTCGTGCAGTGAGTTCTCAAATTGCGATCCTTATGGATACTAAAGGTCCTGAAATTCGTACTACTACCGTAGAAAACGACAATCTGGCACTTCGCACCGGTGATGCAGTGAAAATCATTGGCAATCCCGATTTACTCTCTACGCGCGAATGCATTGGAGTAAACTATCCTCATTTTGTCCGTGATCTGAATGTTGGTGACGATATTCTTTTCGATGATGGTGAGATTGAACTGATTGTAGAATCAAAAGATGACACTTATTTATATTGTCGGGTTCAGAATGATGGTGATCTGGGAAGCCGCAAAAGCGTAAACATTCCTGGCGTTCGCATCAATCTTCCTTCGCTGACTGAGAAAGACCGTGGCAACATCTTGTTAGCCATCGAAAACAACCTTGACTTTATTGCTCACTCTTTCGTACGTAACAAAGAAGATTTGTTAGAAATTCAACAAATTTTGGACGAACATAATAGCCCGATCAAAATTATTTCAAAAATAGAAAATCAGGAAGGTGTTGACAATATCGACGAAATTCTTGAATATACTTACGGTGTAATGATTGCCCGCGGTGATTTAGGTATCGAAGTTGCTCAGGAAAAAATCCCTGGTATTCAACGTCGTTTGATCCGCAAATGCGTTATGGCCCGCAAACCGGTTATCGTAGCCACTCAAATGTTGCATACCATGATCAAAAATCCACGTCCTACACGTGCTGAAATTACTGATATTGCAAATGCTATTTATTATCGCACAGATGCTTTGATGTTAAGTGGTGAAACAGCTTACGGAAAATATCCGGTTGAAGCAGTTCGCACTATGGCCAAAGTTGCTGAGGAAGCTGAACTTACGAAATTAGCTGAAAACGACATACCTGTAAAAATAAGTACCAAAGATATCACTTCTTTCCTAGCCAATGCTGCTAACGAAGCAAGTATTCAAATTGGAACAAAAGCGATGATTACCGATACTTATACCGGAAAAACAGCGCTTAACTTATCGGCTTATCGTAGCACAAACCCAATTTTAGCTTTATGCTACCACGAACGTTCAACCCGTCAGTTGGCTTTATCCTACGGTGTGTTCCCAATTTACAAAGCTGACAATGGAAATACTCAAAAGTACTTCATCGAAGGATTGCAAGAATTTATTAAAAGAGGAATTCTTCAACCGGAAGATTATGTAAGCTACATGAGCGGAAGTTTTGGCTCCGGTTTTGGAACTTCATTCCTGGAAGTGAATCAAGTAAGCAAGATTCTGGAATCACGCGGCAAATACTTACTACCGAATTTCTAATTTATTTGAATCTAAAAAAGGCGTTTAACAACGCCTTTTTTTTATTTTATTAACTGTATTCGTCGAATAACTAATTAAACTTTAGAAGCCTGCGTTGGTCTAATCCATCGTTAAACGAAATGATCGTTTACTCTCAACAACTTTAAAAGTATAGTTTTTAGGTATGAAAAAGATTGTTTTAATTTTTCTTGTTTCTGTTTTTACTCTTCCTATTATGGCCTCTGGAAGCATTAAAGGTACCATTGTAGATGCAGATGATCAGTCCCCGCTTGATTATGTAAATGTAGCTTTATTTAAGCAAGGTTCCAAAACGATGATTACAGGTGTTACAACCGACGATAAAGGCGTATTTACCATTCCATCTGTTGCTAATGGGAAATATAGCTTACGCATTAGCTACGTAGGATACAACACAATAAATCAAACATTGGAAGTAGCAAGCAAACCGATAAATCTTGGGAATATAAAAATAACCGAAGATAGTAAAAAGCTGGGTGAAGTAGAAGTAGTAGGACAAAATTCTCAAATGCGTTTCGGAATTGACAAAAAGGTTTTTAGTGTCGATCAGAATATTGCCGCAGCAGGAGGTTCAGCATCCGACGTTTTAAAAAATATTCCATCCGTTACAGTTGATAACGATGGAAATGTTTCGTTGAGAAAAGATGGCAACGTAGAAGTATGGATTAATGGTAAAGCTTCCGGATTAACAGCCGACAACCGCGCTCAGGTTTTACAACAAATGCCGGCCGAAAGTATTGAATCAGTTGAAATCATGACGAATCCCTCAGCTAAATTCAGCCCCGAAGGATCTGCCGGCATTATTAATATAGTAATGAAGGAACAGCATAAAGCAGGATATTATGGAAGTGTTTCGGGAGGACTAACAATGCCAGATAATGGCAAATTAGGAAAAAATTTAGGGGCCAGCATTAATTATAGTAGTAGCAAATTTGATAGTTATATAAATTTGGGCTATCGGGCTATGTCATTTAATGGTGGTGGTACCACTGACCGGAACAATTGGACAGGAAGTGATATTACTATGTTAAACCAAAACAATAGCATGAATACTTCATTCTCTGGTTTATTTATGCGTGCCGGAGTTGATTATCGGTTTAATTCGAAAAACTCAATTGGACTTTCCGGTTTTGGAATGGCCGGAAGCGGAAACCAAAGTACCAATACTCACTATCGGCTGACCGACATCACCGCTACTCCAGCTTCTCTCTTACGGGAGTACAGTCAAATAAACACCGGACACGGAACTCGCCCCAGTTTAAATATGAATCTGGATTATAAGCACAACTTTGATAAAAAAGGATCAAATATAATAGGAAGTGTATCATATTCAAATCACAACCGGGGAGGAGATAACAATTATCTTCAAGAGAATTCCGCTGGTACTCCAACATCAAATATTACTCAAAGTACCGACAGCAAAAACACCGAATGGGATATCAAAGTCGATTACACAGATAAAATATCTGAAAGCAGCAAGTTGGAAGTTGGCTGGGAAAGTACGATTAGCAACAGAACGAGTTCGACATCGGGAATAGATAATATGAAATCTGTTCCATTAGACATACCATCTTATTATGACAATTTTGACTACGATGAGCAAATTCATGCTGGTTATCTGACTTATGGAAATAAAATTAATAAATTTTCTTATCAGCTTGGTCTGCGAGGAGAAGTATTAACAAAAAAATCGACAAACACAAGTAAAATCGGAGATACAAATGTCGACACAATTCAGGTAATTCCTTCAAAAAGCTTTTTTCATATTTTCCCGAGCTTTTATTTATCATATAGCTTGCCAAACGACGCCGAGTTACAATTTAATTACAGTAACCGCGTAAATAGACCAAGGGGTCAACAAATCAATCCGTTTAAAAACTTTTCAGACTCAACCAATATTACCTATGGTAATCCGAATTTGAAACCACAATATTCATCATCCGTGGAGTTGAATTATGTAAAGAACTGGAATGCTCAATCGCTGTCAACTTCTTTGTATTATCACAACACAGATGATGTAATTCAGAATGTACGGTTCTTGCACAATGGTGTAATGGAGAGCACATATGCCAATGTTACCAAATCGCAGAATGCAGGGCTTGAATTAATTTCAAAGAACAGACTCTTCAAGATCTTAAGTCTGACATCTTCGTTTAATTTATATTACAGTAAATTAGATTCGTCGAATTACGTAAACCCATACGATAACTCGATTAAGATTCCTATTGCCGGTCAAAGTAACGTATCATGGAGTGCCAGTATACTAGCTAATTTTATGTTGAGCAAAACATTTTCAGGACAGATTACAGGAGAATATGATTCACGGCAGATTATTGCACAAGGAACTCAGGATCCAAAATATTCACTCGACCTGGGGGTTCGCCAAACGTTCCTCAACCGTAATCTCAGCGTAAGTTTAAATGTGAGAGATTTATTAAACTCAGACCGGACAAAAACAACAACTTCCGGAAGTGGGTTTTCTCAATACTCATCGTCTTATTTTCATGGCCGGATGTTCGGCGTTTCTGTCAGTTACAACTTCGGAAACATGAAGCCTAAAATACCTGAAATGAAGAAAAAAGAAGCTGCTCCTGATGCGATGGACAACGGAGAACAATAATTTCCAACTACTGCTGATGCACTAAACTGTTAGTAGATTTAATTAAAATAACAATAGTTCTTTGACTTCTTGATTTTCCATGATTTGAATTTTCTCATTAAC
>WSSedL1CaDRAFT_10000119_pt1 | contig 49535 bp, 35 predicted proteins | sample WetSurSL1Cattail_FD_9464 | JGI IMG/M metagenome (IMG submission 9464)
ATTAAACCCAGATTATGCATTAGAAAATTTGAACGGAAAATCGAATACACTTGAATAGTTCCACAAACCCGAGAACCATGCTCGTCTTTTCTTATTCAAAGCGATTCTGAGAACGAGTTTATCATTGACTTTTTCAAAATAGGCTCCAATAGCAAATGTTCTATATCTAAGGGTAGATAATGTTTTTTGCGTTTTTTCTTGTAATACAAACATTCTGAACAATGCCATTAGATTGTAGGCTATCATTGCAAAAGTCAATGCTGCTTCGGTTGCAAAAAAGTCTTTAAGGTTGAAGCTATCAAATCCGAAATCATATTTTAGTTCTTTGATCCGATTTTCAGCATCACCTCTGCCTCTGTAAAGTCTCCAAATCTCTGCCGCTGGAAGTTTCATGTTGGTAACATAGGATGAATAACGATAGTTTCTACAAACTTCCTCTTGTTCAAAAAGCCTTAGTTGCTTGCCTGGAGCTTTGGGTCTGTCCTTTATCTTTTGGCGAACGATAACGATTCTGCGTGGTTTCTCCCANGATTCNCTTTGGTACATTTGTTCACAAATTTCAATTCCCGTATCCAATATAATCCAATTATTGCTTTGCTGTATAATCCGCTGAATAGGTTGAGTAAACTTTACAGCAACAATATAATCCAACACTTTCTGCTCCAGATAATCCAATATCTTAGTTTGAAAAAAGCCACTATCCAAGCGGATTAATCCGATGGTTTTATTCTTCAATTTCGATAATGTATCCTCCAGAAAGGAAAGAAAATTGTTCGCTGATGAGCAATCTCCGCTTCGTAGCCACATGTTGGCCACCAATTTTACGTCAGCTATGAATGCAATAAGTGGATGATGGCTAGCCCTGCCTTTTTTACTAGGATTATAGCCTTTCTTTGCACCTTCTTGTTCGCCGTAGCGGGTCATTACAGAGGAATCAATGTCTAAGACGAAATTATCAAACTTCACATTGTCGAAAATCCATGAATAAAAATAATCGCTTACCTTTTGATTGGTACTTTGAGTGAATTTTGAGAAGAAACGTTTGTAGGTATCTTGACCCGGTGTATTAGTCTAGTCAAAAATCTTTCCCAATGCTGCATCGTGCCGAGTGACTTCGGTATGCAAAAAGCGGTTGGCACCACACCAAATACTGGTTATAAAACCTTCGATGATGGTAGAAGTCTTATACCCCAGATTTGAACCTGAAACAGGTAAATCAGGATTCTTCTCTATCAATTCCCTGAAACCAATTTTTTGCAACATTTGCTTCAAAAAAACCATTCCGCCCCAAGGCGTAATCTCTTTGCTGGTATACGATATATCAAAGTCCATAGGCTCGAATTGTCTATTGCTACGCATTAGAATGTAGCACGTAAAAATAATGATTTTTTTCTATTGCGGAATCTGGGTTCAACATACCAATACGAAAGCTTTATCACCAAAGATTTGTGCCTTATGTTGATGCTTACTATACTACTATTCCTGAACGTTCGCAAAGAGCCATCACAGGTCTGAGCATGGGTGGACATGGGGCTTTATATATAGCTATTTGCAATAAGAATCTATTTGCTAATGCAGTAAGCATGAGTGGGGGAGTGGATTTGAGAACTTCGACCAAGAAATTTGATATTGCGAAACGTATCGGTTCAATTGAAAGTAATTCCCGCGAGTAGGAGAACCGGTCGGTAGTAAATACGGTTGAAACGCTTGCTAATAATGAGCTCAACCTGATCATTGACTGCGGCGTTTTCGATTTCTTTTATCAGATAAATGCCGGCTTGCATCGTCGCTTATTATCTTTAAAAATTGATCATGGCTGTATTGAACGTCCAGGGGATCATAATTGGGAATACTGGACAAACTCCATTTAGTATCAGCTTTTATTTTTTGAACGTTTTTTTGAAAAAGGGAAGAAGTAAACCAACATTTTGAGATATAGATAAAAGAGCTTTCTGATACTTTAGAAAGTTTTTTTGTTTAATAGGTATAATCTTTATCGTTTGTTTTGGTAATTAAAAAACATTTTATATTTTTACGCGGTTAAGTATGAATCTATAAAATATCAGCCAATGAAAAAACAAATTTTACTTTTTTTATGTCTAAGTTGTCTTTGTGTCGCACATTCCAAAACTCTAGCTGCTTCTGACGGTTCAAGTTTTAGTGTTTTAACTACTGCAGTGGCGACTTCTATAACAAAAACGACTGTAGTTACTGGCGGAAACATTACAGATCAGGGTACATCACCTGTTTTAGCTCGTGGTGTTTGTTGGAGTTTAAATTCAAATCCGACTATAACTGATAATGTAACCACTGATGGAGCGGGTGTAGGAATTTTCACAAGTTCTGTTGCAGGATTAATGTCCGGCCTTACTTATCATATCAGAGCATATGCCACAAATGATGCTGGTACCGCTTATGGAGATGATTTGACTTTTACAACACTAGGCACGGAGCCAACAGTTACAACTACAATTGTAACCGCAATCACAAAAACAACAGCCACTGCAGGTGGTGAAGTAACAAGTGCCGGAACTTCTCTAGTCACGGCTCGAGGCGTTTGTTGGGGATTAAGTGCCAATCCAACTATAACTGATCATGTAACTATTGATGGAGATGGCGTGGGGGCATTCACAAGTAATATTTCAGGTTTGACTTCAGCAATAACCTATCATGTTCGGGCTTATGCTACCAGCGCTGTGGGTACATCTTATGGTGATGATTTGACTTTTACAACACTAGGCACCGAGCCAACAGTTACAACTACAGCAGCAACCGCAATCGCAAAAACAACAGCCACTGCAGGTGGTGAAGTAACAAGTGCCGGAACTTCTCCAGTCACGGCTCGTGGCGTTTGTTGGGGATTAAGTGCCAATCCAACTACAACTGATCATGTAACTACTGATGCAGATGGTGCGGGTGTTTTTTCAAGCGCTATAACCGGTTTAACTTCAGGTGTCACCTATCATATTCGGGCCTATGCCACGAGTGTTGTGGGTACATCGTATGGTGCTGATTTGACATTTGAAACTTTAGGTACATTGCCAACAGTTACAACTACCGCGGCTAGCTTTGTGACATCAACTACTGCTACTGCCGGAGGCGAAGTAACAAGTTCAGGCACATCGCCAATTATTGCGCGTGGTGTTTGTTGGGGTCTCAATGCTAATCCGATATTAGCAAATGCCAACTCCATAGGAATTGGTTCAGACAAATATATAAGTTCTATTACAGGATTAAAATCTAATACGACCTATCACATCCGGGCTTATGCCACCAGCGCTGTCGGTACATCTTATGGTGAGGATTTAACCCTGACTACCATTATCGCCGATCCAACAACTACCATTAATGTCCCTACAGCAGGAACATTAAATACGTTGATTGCTAATGGAGACATAACATCTATATCTAATCTGACTCTAACCGGAACCATTGATGCTCGGGATGTAAAGTATTTACGTGATCAACTTGTCAATCTTGAGGCGTTGGATATTAGTACCGTGAATATTAATTCATATAATGGAATTGATGGCACAATTAGCACTAATACTAATTATCCTGTTAATGAGATGCCAATATCTTCTTTCAGTTTTACAGATGGAACAGGAAAAACTCTTTTAAAGAGTATTACCCTGCCTAATTCAATTACTTCAATAGGTAGTACTGCTTTTGAAAACTGCACTGGTTTGACTAACATTATAATACCTAATTCTGTAATTTCGATAGGAGCCTCATCTTTTTGGGGATGTGCCTCTATTAACAACTTAATGCTTGGCACTTCGGTTACCAGCATTGGAGATGCTGCCTTTTTTGGCTGTGCTAAACTTACGACTGTAACACTACCGGCATCGTTAAACACTATTGGAGGTGAAAGTTTTGCAAATGAGTGGGCCGTGAAAGAGTATATTGTTGATTCAAATAATCAGAATTTTTCTTCTCTTGATGGTGTATTATTTAATAAGGATAAAACCAGATTAATTCTATTTCCAAAAAACGCCAATACTACTACTTATGCTATACCCAGTTCTGTAACCACTATCGGTGATGAAGCTTTCCAATATAGTTTTGGAGTTACTCGTGTAAGTATTCCAGCTTCTCTAACAACTATTGTAGATGATGCTTTTGGTAGTTGCCGTGGACTGACAGAATTTATTGTTGATCCGGGGAATATGAATTTTTCAACGTTGGATGGTTGCCTTTTCAATAAAAATCAATTTGCTTTGATTATATTCCCGGCAGGAAAGAAAGGGAACTACACGATTCCCAATGCGGTTACTTCGATTCGAAATTCTGCCTTCAGTGGCTGCACAAGTCTTACAAGTGTTGTAATTGGAAGTTCTGTTTCATCAATTGGAACCTGGTCTTTTGAAGATTGTTGGAATCTGACATCTATCTCTTCAGCCAGAGCTATTCCTATCAGTTTAAGTAATCCTTATGTATTTTCTGCTATTAGTAATACCAATTGGACTTTGTATGTTCCTGTTGGTTCAAAGACTGCTTACCAAGCTGCCAACCAGTGGAAAGATGCTCCAAAAATAGTGGAAGGCTTCCCTGCTATTGTTGACACAGAGATAGCTAGTTCAATAACCACTACGACTGTCGTTACAGGAGGTAACGTCTCTAACGAAGGTACATCACCGGTTACATCTCGAGGTGTTTGTTGGAGCTCTGCAGGATTTCCAACAATTGCAGACAATAAGACCGCTGATGGCACCGGGTCAGGTGCATTTACAAGCTCTATTAGTGATCTTTCACCGGCTGTTACTTATCATGTCAGGGCGTATGCTACAAGTGAAGTGGGGACTGCCTATGGTTCAGATATGACATTTGCCACTTTAGGAATTCCACCAACTGTTTCAACCACTGAAATCGGTTCTATAGCTAAAACGACAGCAATATCTGGTGGTAACATCACAAGTGTAGGAACATCTCAAATTATAGCTCGCGGGGTTTGTTGGAGCACAAGTGCGAATCCAACCATAACTGATAATAAAAGCACTGATGGTACTGGTGCAGGAGTATTCTCAAGTTCAATGGCAGGACTGACTTCAGGTGTTATCTACCATTATAGAGCTTATGCAACTAATAATGACGGAACGTCTTATGGTTTAGATAAGACTTTTTCTACTTTAGGTACATTACCTACGGTTACAACTACGGCTGCAGCTACTATCAGTACAACAAGTGCAAAAGCGGGTGGTAATGTTACAAGTGAAGGTTCCTCGTCGGTTACTTTCCGCGGGATTTGCTGGGGTAGGACTATTAATCCAACTACAGCCGACAATATAACCACTGATGGTACTGGTGCAGGCATATTCTCAACTTCTATTACAGGGTTAACGCCGGGTGTAACTTATCATTTCAGGGCATATGCTACCAATAGCGTTGGAACAACTTATGGTGATGATTTTATTGTTATAACGACGACTACCGGATTATCAGACGAGAAAATTAGTTCGATCACTCTTTATCCAAATCCTGCAATTGATGATTTGCAAATTAAATATTTAGATGGAGTAGGTAGCTTTACATTGAGTGATTTAAGTGGCAGACAGCTTATAAATAAAAAGATTGCAAATAATGAAGTGGTTTCGGTTGCAGCACTGCCTAAAGGTGTTTATATTGTAAAAATAACTACGAAAGACGGAACTATAGAAAAGAAAGTTGTAAAAAATTAAAACAGTCAAAGACGGACATATATGTCTTTCACAGGTGATTGCCAATCTTTCGAACGAGCATACGAATATTGCAAGTGTGCAGACGCATACCGTCGATGAAGCTTTGCTCTTACAGCAGCTGCTCAAAGCAAAGAAGTAAATCTGATTTAAAACCGGCGATTTCTATCGCTCTACAGAGAAGTCTGATTTTCGGGCTTCTCTGTTTTTTTGTAATTTTGCGTCCTTCATCGATTAATATTTTTCCAATTAAACTATTATTGCCTTTTGGGGTCAGATCAGATATACACGCAAACTAACTATACGAAATTCTTTATGAAACGATTCAAACTTCTTTTAACGGTATTATTTCTTTGTACATTTGCTTTCTCCCGCGTTCAGGTGGATACTGTTTCTGTTTTTTCAGCGAAAATGAAAAAAGAAATCAAAAATGTGGTTATTGTTCCGGAAAATTACTCAGTAAAAAAACATTATCCGGTAGTATATTTACTTCATGGATATAGCGATAACTATGCAAAATGGGTAAAAACCGTTCCGGCCATCAAGACGTTGGCTACCGAACATCAATTTATTCTGGTTTGTCCCGATGGTGGTTACAGCAGCTGGTATATGGATAGTCCAATTGATTCCACATCGCAGTACGAGAGCTTTATCACCAAAGATTTGTTGCCTTATGTTGATGCGCATTACACAACTATTCCCGATCGTTCGCAAAGAGCTATTACAGGTTTGAGCATGGGTGGTCATGGGGCTTTATATATAGCTATTCGCAATAAGAATTTATTTGCTAATGCCGGAAGTATGAGCGGAGGAATAGATCTGAGAACTTCGACTAAGCAATTTGATATTGCGAAACGGATCGGTTCAATTGAAAGCAATCCCCACGAATGGGATAACCGGTCGGTGGTAAATATGGTTGAAACGCTTGCTAATAATGAGCTCAACCTGATTATTGACTGCGGCATTTCCGATTTCTTTTATCAGATAAATGCTGGTTTGCACCGTCGCTTATTATCTCTGAAAATTGATCATGACTATATTGAACGTCCCGGGGATCATAATTGGGAATACTGGACAAACTCCATTCAATATCAACTGTTTTATTTCGACAAGTGTTTTGATAAGGAGAAAAAGAAATAGATGTTGTTGAAAAACAAAAAAGTAGTTGTCCACTGGATCAACTACTTTTTTGTTTGATGGAATGCAAACCTTAATGCGAATATTCACCTACAGCGTATAGATAATCAGCTTTCTTAACCTTGTAGGTACAAACGGCATCACTGAATTGATTTTGCGCATCCTGATACAGTGCTTGTGCTTCCAATAAATCGGACATGGATGATACTCCGGCTTTGTAGTTATCATTTACCACTTTCAGGTTTTCTTTTGCCTGATCAATGGAGGACTGACTGGTTTTTATCTGAAACCGGGTTTCATTCAGTTCATTTCTGGCTTGTTCGATTTGAAGGTTCAGCAGCTCGCTTGTTTCACTCAGTTTATTGGCTGCTTGTTCAATTTTAAATTGACTTTCTTTCAGCTTATGAGAGCCGCCCCACCAGTCTGAAATAGGAACAGATACTGTAACAAAAGCCAATGCATTAGAACTGGTGTTATTCATAAAATCATTGGTGTAACCTATTGCTCCGAGTGAAACCTGAGGTAGATACTCTCCTAAAGTCATTTTCTTCTGCAATTTTTCAGCGTCCAATGCTTTGTTTAATAGTTGATATTCGTGTCTCTTTGTTATAGCATCTTTGTTTTCTTTACTATATGGTAATTCAGTAGGATTTAAAGGTTGAATCAACACCAGAGTGCTATCGTATGCAATCCCTATTTGTTGGCACAATGCCCTTGTTGATAAATTGATTCCATTCTCTAGTTTCATTTTATTCATTTCCACCTCATTCATTCTGAGCTGAACTTTTAGCAAATCACTTCGTTGGGTTAACCCTGCTTTCACAGAAACACTAACGTCGGATAGCAACTGATTAAGTAGCTTTTCGTAGCTATTCAAGGTGGTCAGCTTATCTTGCAATGCAATGGTGTTCCAGTACAGATTTTCTGTTTTAACGAGTATCTCTGTAGTGCTCATCAACTTCTTTTCCTGACTGACTTCATAACCAAGCTTAGCAAGTTTATTTCCATTGATAATACGTCCACCGGCAAACAGAGGTTGAATGACTGATATGCTTGCCATATTCATATAATCCATGGCTTTTATTGGTGTGCTCGGTATATAGGCAAACTGAGATGCTGTTGCCAGATTCGCCAGGTTACCATCGTATACGGGAAGATTCATCGACGGAATAGTTCCCTTGATTAAATAATCGGCTGAGCGCATGGCAAGTCCCATTGCACTTACTTTCGGAAAATAATTGGTATAAGCACTCTTCTTTGTTTCCAGCGATGACTTTACATTGAAGTCAGCATCCTTGATTTTCTTGTTGTTTTGCAATGCCAGTGTTTTACATGAATCTATCGAAAGAGTCCGTGTCCCGTTTTGCGCAAATCCTTCTGCAGGAATACAACTTCCTGTTGCGATCAGAACTCCAAGTATCAGAACCGGAAGAGTCTTTTCTGCTATATTTGCATATGGAAGATGCTTTCTTGCTTTTGGATTATTGTTCTCCTGTTTTGCATAAATCACAGCATATAAAACAGGAAGAACAAACAAGGTCAACACCATAGAAGTTAATAAACCAAAGCAAATAACCGTTCCCAACGGTCCCCAAAGAGGCGAACGACTTACAATCATAGGTATCACACCTACCGATGCAGCTGCCGAAGTAAGAAAAATCGGACGCATTCGTCGTTTTGAAGCAGCTAAGGCGGCTTCTCTGACTCCCATTCCATACAGAACTCTCAATTCTTCCAGGTAATCAACCAGGATAATGCCGTTACGAACCACAATACCACATAAACTGGTAATACCAATAAAAGCCGTAAGACTAAATGGATACCGTATAACAAATAAACCGATTGCAGCTCCGGGTAAGCCCAATAACATAGTAGACATAATCAGCGAAGCCAGTTTTACCTTTTTAAACTGGAACAACAGAATAAAGAAGATAAATACAATACTGATTGCCAATGCTAGAGCCATAGGTATAAATACTTCGGTTTGCCCTTCGTAGTCACCTCCGTAACCAACAGAGACTCCTTCGGGCAATTGAAGCTTTTCTATTTGCAGTTTAATTTGAGCCAGTATATTTGTTGCCATTACTTTAGAATCTACATCTAGTTGTATCGTCAGTGTTCTGGTTCCGTTTCGGTGGACAATGCATCCCTCCGTCCATTCCGGCGAAAATTTAGCAAACGATCGTAAAGGCACAGATGAAAAGCTCATTGGCGAAGTAATAGTCTGATTTCCTAAATAATCAATATCTTTTTTCTCACCCTTTTCTTGTTTAAGCTCTACAGTTACCGGATAATCATTTTCCCATATAGTTGTCAGTGGAATTCCGTCTAAACTCATCAAAAGAGAAGTAGCTACCAACCCTTTGGAATATCCCATTCGGTTTGCTTTATCTTTATCCATTTCTACCCGAACGTTCTGCTGTTTTTGTTCCCAGTCAGGGTGTACCCAGGTGATCCCTTTCACAGGTTTAATGATAGAGTCTATCTGAGCTTCTACTTTTCTTAAATCTTTAATAGAATCACCCGAAATACGCAGTTCGATAGGATATTTATTGATCTGCATAGCCAGTATTTTCCATTTTATATGGGCATTAGGATAAGCTCCTTCTGTTTTTTTGCTGTATTCCTCACAAATAGCTCTGGTTGCTTCGTTGTCTGTTGTATTAACCATCAATTGCCCATAGTTAGGACTTGGGATATGAGGTGCATACAAGGTATGGAAACGAGGAGAACTGGTACCTATAAAGCTGGTTACGGTACTAACCCTTTTATCTTTTTTTAATATGTTCTCTAGGCTGTTTATCACCTTGGACGTGGCTTCTAACGAGCTTCCCTGATCAAGATAAACTTCTACGGCAAATTGATTCCGTTCTACTTCGGGAAATAAGCGTTGATCTATGTTTTTAAATAGAATAACGGCTAAAATAATGGCTCCGCCAGCGATCCCGATTGTAACCTTAGTATGCTTGAATGCTATCTCCAGTCCGGCATCAAATGTTGCTTGCATTTTATCAAGAAAGCTTTTTTTATTAGCATTATCATCTGTTGATTTTAAGCCTTTCTTGATAAAAAAGAAATTTAGAAATGGAACAACAAACAATGCGACAATAACCGAAACTACTAACGCAATACAAATAGTTAACGGTAATGGTTTTACAAAATCACCGGCTGTTCCCGGAAGCATAGAACCGAGAGGAATATATACCACACAAATAGCAAGCGTAGCAGTAATAATCGGTGTTACCAGTTCGCGTGCACTTTTGATGGCTGCATGCCACGAAGACATACCTTGATCTTTCTTTTCAACATAGTTATCTATTACAACAATGGAGTTATCCACAATCATACCCAACACCACAATTAACCCGGCTAATGAAACAGTGTTTAACTCCACTCCGAAGAAGTAAAGGAATCCCAGAGTTATAAGAACAGCTATAGGAACAGTTGTTCCTGCAATGGCCGCTACCTTTTTGGGCAGCAATAACATCACAACTAATATCACGGCAATAATGGCAATAAGAAATTCCCGCATAAAGTCGGAAACCGAGTCATTTACATATTGAGGCAAATTGGAAATAACATTCACTTCAATATCTTTAGGGCAATTCTTTTTAAATGCATCTAAAGCTACTTGTACGTCTTTCCCAAAATCAACGATATTATTGCCTTGTTGCATTTCGAGCGACAAAAGAATGGTCTTTTTTCCATTCTGCCGGATATAATTATCCGGTTCTTCATCCTTCCGTTCTATTTTTGCTATATCCTTTAAACGAACCACACCGCCTGTAGGATCGGCAAATACAATTTGATCTGATAGATCTTTTTCCGATTCAAAATTGGCAGGGAAATGTACATATAAATCGTTCTGTGGTGTTTTTAGTTTCCCGGCTGGCGATATCATTCCGTTAAACTGATAAGAAGACAGCAGCGAAAGAGATTTAATATTGTATTCGTTCAGCTTTTCAGGTTCCACATTGACATAGATCTTTTCCTTTTGAATACCATAATCCTTTATCTTGGAGACTGCCGGAATTTTTCGACATTCGGCTTTGAGTTTTTTCAACTCGTTTTCCATGTCTTTATAACCTTTGGTATCCGAGGATAATGTGACCAGCATAGCAGATGTATCTCCAAAATCACTGTTAGCCATCAAGGCAAGTACCCCCGATGGTAACGAAGATTTGAATTCATTTAATCCATGTTTCAGCTTCGACCAAAACTCATCAGCATTTGTTACATTGTCATTGAGTTCCACATAAATAATCATCATCCCTTCTTTGGATTCCGAATAGGTCTTTGCCTTTTTTACCTCCTTGAAACCAAATATATAATTTTCAACTTGCTTGGTAAGTTGTTCTTCTACTTCTGCCGAGCTCGCTCCCGGATATACTCCGATAACTAAACCCTGTCGGATGGTAAAGTTAGGGAATTCATTCCGCGGCATTTTGAGTAATGCTACGACCCCGATTAGGACAAATAGCACAACCAGAATGTTGGTAATGTTGTGGTAGCGCATTGCCCATCCTATAAAACCTGTTTTTTTCTGTTTCATAATTAAAGCGAGATTTTACTGTTGTCCGACAATTTATTTCCCCCTTCTTTCACTACTTGTTCGCCTTCCGATAAGCCCGAAAGCACTTCAATATTATCATTCTGATAATTGCCGGTTTTGATAATTCTTTTTCGAACAATCTTTTTTGAAGGATCAACCACAAATACAAAGCTATTATTATCCTTGTCCTTATTCACTGCCTGATAGGCTACAGACAGTACTTCTTTATTGGCGTTGATATCTAAGTTTACGTCACACACCATACCCGGTTTCAATAATAAACCCGGATTTTTTACTGTGATTTTTACTTCGTAAGTCCGCGATATTTGATCGGCCACAACGCCTACATTAGTTACTGTACCATTAAAAATCTTATCTTCGAGAGCCGACACTTTGAAAGAAGCTTTCAACCCTTTTTTTATCTTTCCTATCTCATTCTCCGGTACACTGATTTTGACATACACCGTTTCTATTTTTACCAATTCCAACGGAGCCACCGGGTTTCCTAATGAGGACATGCCCGGTTCTATATTTCGTCGTCCTATAATCCCGTTGGCGGGAGCATAAAGAGCACATTTGCTTAGATTATTTTTCGCCAATGCAGCTGATGATTGTGCTTGCTGCAGGTTCGACTCCATTTCCACCCATTTTATTTCAGATAAACTTCCGTTATCATGTACCTCTTTCAACCGATTGTAAGCATCTTTAGCCTGTTTATATTTAGCATTGGCTACCTGATACATGCTTAATGCATCTGCCTTATCAACCGTGGCCAGTAATTGCCCTTTCCGAACGGCATCACCGGCATTTACCAATACTTTCAGCACCGTTCCCGTCGTTTTAAAAGTTAGTGGTATTGTTTGTAATGCTTCAATGCTACCGCTATAATGCAAATTGCCCGAACCTGTTACTTTCGTTACTTCAGCCAATACCACCTGAGGGGCTGAAGCACCTTCTTCTTTTTCTTTATGGGTACAGCTCATAAGCGAAAATATTGCCAGAATAAATAAAAATGTCTTTTTCATACCTTACTTATAAATTATATTTAAATTTTTGATCATTATTTTCTTATGAAGAGTCTTATGCGATAAAGTCAAAGAAAAATAAGAAAAAAATATTTTCTCTCATCTCTTCCATCAATACACTCAAATCAATTGTATTTTCCGGGAGATCGTCCATCGCAGGTATAGCTGTTATTGCTTCTGATTGTGTTACCATAATTTTATATCCGTTTTTTTTGTCATTTCGTTGATTCTAACCTTATGAATCATGCAGAATGATAATGCTATATGATTCTTTTTTATAGTTAAATATTCCTTGATATGTTCGAGTCGACTAAATTTGTATTTTGGTCTAAAATAAACAAAATAAAAAACATCCCGAAGAATGCTTTTAATGAATAAAGGATCCAAAATCCAGATAAATAGTCTTGAAACAATCTACTACAAATTACCTACTTGCAACTATCTCTGTTTTTCTATTCCTCTGAATAATATGTTTATCATTGCATCAAGCTTGTCTTCTTGAATAAATGAATACAGCTCTTTTTCATCAAAAGCCAGATCAATAGCTATGGTTCTCAAGCCAGTGATAATGACGTAGACTGTCAGATCCATGTTATCATTTAGATCAGCAGTAAATTCGTTATTCTCTATTCCTAGAGATAGAATTTCTTTAACGACTTGTTTTTCGCTTAGATTAAACTCTTTGATGGATTTATTGATAGCTTTGGGATATAACGTGGCATTAATATTAATGAGTTCATCCCTTAGTACTCCATAGAGATTTAATTTGCTTCGTATTATTTGAAAAGAATTTTTAAAATAGATACGCAGCTTCATGCCGGCAGAAGTTTCATGTCTGATGGCATCCAGCACTGCACTAACTACTTCATCGGCCTCTTTGAGTATCACGGCTTCAAAAATTTCATCCTTACTTTTATAGTAGTAATATAAAGTACTTTTGCCACGACCCATGACTTTCGCAATATCTTCCATGGTGGTTTTTGCAAAACCATATTTCTGAAATAATCTTTGAGCCGCACTAATAACTTCTTCTCGTATTAACTCTTCTTTTGTTTGCATATGGTTGTCATTTTCGACTAAAATCGTTTTTAGGTCCAAAAGTATTGCTATTTTTTGAGATAGCTCGTTTTAGCACATAAAATTAATATGTTTTAAACTATTAGTGAAGCTGCAAATTATTTGGTTAGTCCCGTGTGAAAGATGAAAGCAAACATAATTGTCATATAATCAAATAATAATTTGAAAAAATGTGTTGAAATAAAAAATAGCTGTTCGATATTTTCGGACAGCTATTTTATTAAGACAAATGAGTGTTGAAGCTCGTATGTTCTGATTGAATTATAATTTAGGACCGGCAGCAACTAGGGTCTTGCCTACTGCGTTTCCCGTAAACTTAGCAAAGTTTTTGGTAAAACGGGCAGCAAGATCTCTGGCTTTTTCGTCCCATTGCGAAACTGCAGTGTAAGTGTCACGGGGATCCAGAATGTGAGGATCAACACCGGGCAAGGCGGTAGGAACAATGAAGTCGAAATAAGGAATTGTTTTTGTAGTTGCTTTGTCGATTGAACCATCCAGAATAGCATCGATGATACCGCGCGTGTCTTTAATGGAAATACGTTTCCCGGTTCCATTCCAGCCGGTATTTATCAGGTAGGCTGTTGCACCCGAAGCTTTCATTTTCTTTACTAATTCTTCACCATACTTAGTTGGGTGCAATGATAAGAATGCCGCACCAAAACATGCAGAGAAGGTAGGAGTGGGTTCTGTAATGCCACGTTCTGTTCCGGCTAGTTTAGCCGTAAAGCCCGATAAGAAATAATATTGTGTTTGTTCGGGTGTCAGGATTGATACCGGAGGCAATACTCCAAATGCATCAGCCGATAAGAAAATTACTTTTTTAGCGGGTCCGCCTTTCGAAATTGGTTTTACAATATTTTCAATGTGATAGATTGGATAAGAAACGCGTGTGTTTTCGGTAACCGATTTATCAGAAAAGTCAATGGTACCGTCTTTGGCAACCGTTACGTTTTCAAGCAATGCATCACGCTTAATAGCATTGTATATATCCGGTTCAGATTCTTTGCTCAGGTCGATTACTTTGGCATAACAACCACCTTCGAAGTTGAATACGCCTTCATCGTCCCAACCGTGTTCGTCATCGCCAATCAGCATTCGTTTCGGATCGGTTGATAAGGTGGTTTTTCCGGTTCCGGACAGACCGAAAAATATAGCGGTTTCTTTTCCTTCTTTGTTGGTGTTGGCCGAGCAATGCATGGAAGCCATGCCTCTTAATGGTAACAGATAGTTCATATAGGAGAACATCCCTTTTTTCATTTCACCACCATACCAGGTATTCAGGATAACCTGAATTTTCTCCGTGAGGTTGAACACAACTGCTGTTTCGGAGTTTAATCCTAATTCTTTGTAGTTATCTACCTTCGTTTTCGAAGCGGTGAGCACTACAAAATCAGGTTCGCCATAATCGGCTAATTCGGCAGCAGTAGGACGAATGAACATATTGGCTACAAAGTGGGCCTGCCAGGCAACTTCCACGATAAAGCGAACTTTAATACGACTGTTTTGATTAGCTCCGCAGAAGGTATCAACAACGAACAACTTTTTACCGGATAGTTCTTTAGTTGCAATGCTTTTTAATACTTTCCAGCTTTCCACAGAAAGAGGTTTATTATCATTTTTATATTCATCCGAAGTCCACCAAATTGTTTTTCTGGTGGTTTCATCCTCAACAAAAAATTTGTCTTTGGGTGAACGTCCGGTGTAAACACCAGTCATTACATTTATTGCACCCAGTTCTGTTACCTGTCCTTTTTCAAAGCCCTGTAAAGTTGTTTTTGTTTCTTCTGCGAACAAAAGATCGTAAGACGGATTGTGCACGATTTCGGAAGGTCCCGAAATACCATACTTGCTTAAATCTAATTTTGCCATTGTTTGTAAATTAAGTGATTTTTTATTGAATTAAGTAATCTATATTATCTGCTGTATCTTTCTTATTGAGTTGTTCTTAACCAAACAAAAGTACGATTTTTTTTGAAAGAATAGACTGAATTAAAGAAAATTCTCTTTAATCGGATCTATTTTTTCTTTTTTATATGATAAATGTGTGATTTCAGCAGTCCGAAATCAAATAAATTAATATTTATGCGAATATTTGGACAGATTTTTTTCTGCCTCTACCAATGGTTTATCAATTCGTATGAATTTTCGATGATTAGAAAGTGGGTGTTCGCCGATATTCTTTATTGTAGAATAAAAATGCGTTATCTCGTCGAGCTGAAAGACCTAATTATCCACCATCTTGACCTATTTCGCAAGAATTGTTGTGTATTTTTGTAATGTCAAATTGGATTTTGTTTTTGCTGTAAACATACTGCTAAATAAAACGCCGTATTACAATTAATATTTCATTGTAAATCAATATGCTAAGAAAAATTATATTGCTTATTTGTCTGTGTCTGATCTGGGGCGGATTACGTTCGCAAACAAAATTAGTTCCGGTTTCCGAAGGCTGGGCAGGTAATTCAATTAATGCCGTTGTTTTTCGTAAAAACTCTCTGGTAACCTACAAAAACACTCAGTTTATCGGGTTTTACAATCCGGAAGGAAAAGTGGTTTTGGGAAAACGCAAGCTTGGTTCTGCCAAATGGGAGCTGATTACAACCATCTTCAGGGGAAATGTGCACGATGCCCATAATTCGATCAGTATTATGGTGGACGGGGCAGGCTACCTGCATGTGGCTTGGGATCATCATGGCAATGCGTTGAATTATGCCCGCTCGGTAACACCGCTCTCGTTGCGGTTGACGGATAAAATTCCGATGACAGGCATAGAAGAAACCAATGTGACTTATCCGGAGTTTTATAAAATGCCTGATGGCGATTTGCTTTTCTTCTATCGCGATGGAAGGTCGGGGCAAGGGAATATGGTGATAAACCGCTACAGGGTGCAAACGAAAAAGTGGCAACAACTACACGCCAACCTGATAGACGGTGAAGGAAAACAAAATGCCTATTGCCAGACTTGTGTTGATGAGCGCGGAACGATACATGTTTCGTGGGTGTGGCGCTCTTCTCCCGATGTAGCCAGCAATCATGATATGTGTTATGCCCGCTCAACGGATGGTGGACTAACCTGGGAGAAGTCGACCGGAGAAAAGTATGTGTTGCCTATCAACGGTTCTACGGCTGAATATGTTTGTCGCATTCCTCAAAACAGTGAGTTGATCAATCAGACCTCCATGACTACCGATGAAGCCGGGCATCCGTTTATTGCTTCGTACTGGCGCGATGCGAATTCCGATATTCCCCAATATCATTTAATATATAATGTAGATAAGGTCTGGCAAGAACTTAGTATGGGATTCCGGAAAACCCCGTTTTCGCTTAGCGGCATGGGAACGAAACGGATTCCGATTTCGCGTCCGCAAATTATAATAAAAGGAAAAGGAGCGGATGTTTCCGCCCGGTTGTTATTCCGCGATAGTGAACGGGGGGAGAAGGTCTCCATGGCTGTGTGCAACCATATTGCTGAAAACAACTGGAAAATAACTGATCTTACTACTTCAGAAGTGGGAGCGTGGGAGCCTTCGTTTGACACCGAGTTGTGGAAACAGAAGAAGCAGTTGCATATCTTTGTTCAGCGGGTAGAACAGGTCGATGCCGAAGGTGTGGCTAAGTCAAATGGGCAGATGGTGTTTGTTTTGGAAACAAAATAATTATATATAAATCAGGGAATCTTTTCAACACATATATTTTTATTATGAAATCGAATCTTTTTAGAACCAGTTATTTACTGCTGTTTGTAATTTTTTCAGGCATGCAGGCTTCTGCAAAGTCTAAGCAACCGGAGATGTCTGATCGGGAATATTGGGCGAATTCTTGTTATACTATGGCAAAGCCGGTTTTGCAGGCAATGAGTAAAGGCGAATTACATAAAACCATGCCTCTGGAGGTAAGTCCGATATGGGATGGCAGAAATAAAGAAGTCAGTTATATGGAAGCTTTCGGTCGGCTTATGATGGGGCTGGCACCATGGCTTTCGTTACCCGATGATGCCACTCCGGAAGGAACGCAACGAAAACAATTGCGCGAATGGGCATTAAAAAGTTATGCGAATGCTGTTGATCCACAGAGTGCAGATTATCTGCTTTGGGATAAGGAAGGGCAGGCATTGGTAGATGGAGCTTTTATAGCCAGTAGTTTTATCCGGTCGCCGAAACAGCTTTGGGATCCGTTGGACTCTATCACCAAGCAACGCTACATTGAAAGGTTTAAGGCATTCAGAAACTTTAATCCTCCGTATACAAACTGGCTTTTATTTTCTGCCACTATTGAAACATTTTTGTTATCTGTCCATGAAGCTTATGATCCTTTTCGCATAGATATAGCGTTGAAAAAAATAAATGAGTGGTATATAGGCGATGGTTGGTATTCGGATGGACCCAATTTTGCCTTTGATTATTATAGCAGTTATGTAATTCAACCCATGACTTATGAAATTCTGGAAGTACTTCAGGCTCATAAGGCCTCAATCTCGAATCCGCGTTTGTCTGAATTGGTGAAAACACGTATGCAGCGATTCGGAGAGATTCTGGAACGTCTCATTTCTCCCGAAGGTAGCTTTCCTGCATTTGGCAGGAGTATGACTTATCGCATGGCCTCGTTTCAACCTCTGGCATTGCTTGCATGGAAAGGTATTTTGCCCGAAACTCTTTCGGAAGGGCAGGTTCGTGCCGGACTGACTGCCACCATGAAGCGTATGTTTGGGGTGGAAGAAAATTATAATAAAGAAGGTTTCCTTCAGCTTGGCTTTGCGGGAGATCAGCCTGAGATAGCCGACCGATATACTGATACAGGAAGTCTGTATATGACGAGCGTTATCTTTTTACCATTAGGCTTACCTGCCAATCATTCATTCTGGACAGCTCCGGCGCAAGACTGGACAGCCAAAAAAGCCTGGAGTGGAAAACCATTTCCAAGGGATCATGCAAGTAAATAATATAGCATATATCTTTAGATCTAAAATGATTTTATTAATTCGATCTGTTTCTCTGTCCGGTTTACATTATAGCCCCTACATAAAAACATTCTGTACGGAATTCTAATGCTGTGAATGTATTTTGCAGCTGTTTAATGTGTATTTTTGTGGGTTGAAAATTCAGGTTTAAGAATATCCTGTTTGATAGCGGTAAAAACACTTCTAATTTTAATGATTTGATAAATATATGAGAAAGCACATTTTATTTTTTATCCTTTTTATCTGTACAAGCTCTTTATGGGCGGTGCAAAAGATAGATAATCGTGTTCAGTCTTTTAATCAGGATTGGAGGTTCACCCTGGCCGACAGTACGCTGAATGCTTCTACTCCGGTTTTTGATGACGGTAGGTGGCGGAAACTCAGTGTACCTCACGACTGGAGTATTGAAGCCGACTTTTCGGACAAAAATCCTGCTAGTCCCGGTGGTGGTGCTTTACCCGGCGGGCTGGGCTGGTATCGCAAAACCTTTACGGTAGATAAAAAGAGTAAAGACAAGCGGATTTTTATCGATTTTGACGGAGTATATCGCAACAGCGAGGTGTGGATCAACGGAACGTCGCTGGGCAAGCGTCCGAATGGTTATATTTCGTTCCGCTATGATCTGACTCCTTACATAAAATTCGGTGAGAACAATGTGATTGCCGTAAAAGTGGATAACTCCAAGCAACCGAATTCCCGTTGGTATTCGGGCTCCGGTATTTTCCGGAATGTATGGTTGACTATCACTAATCCCGTTCATGTGGATTTATGGGGAACCTATGTTACCACTCCTAAAATTAATGCCGACAGTGCAGAAGTAGCTATCCAAACCACAGTACGGAACGACGAGAAACGTGTGAAGAGCGTAAAGATAGAACAACTGTTGTATGATGCGCAGGGAAATCTCGTAAACAAGGTAGATGGCCCCATGTATGTAGGTGCGGGAACAACTCATCAGTATTTACAACAAATCTCGGTCAAAAAACCGATATTGTGGAGCATCGAGAATCCGTATTTATACAAGTTAGTAACGCGTACGTATGTTTACGGCCGTTTGACCGACGAGTATACTACCAATGTGGGTATCCGGTCGTTTGTTTTTGATGTAAAAAAAGGATTTATTCTGAATGGAAAGTCTGTAAAGATAAACGGTGTGTGCAATCACCACGATTTAGGTGCACTGGGTGCTGCGGTGAATACACGTGCCATCGAACGTCAGTTGCAAATTCTGAAAGAGATGGGTTGTAACGGCATTCGTACTTCGCATAATCCGCCGGCTCCCGAGCTGCTCGACCTGTGCGATAAAATGGGCTTTATTGTGATGGACGAATCCTTTGACATGTGGTTGAAAAAGAAAACAACCTACGACTATTCTTCCGATTTTCCTGAATGGCACCAACGCGATTTGACCGATATGATTGTGCGCGATCGCAATCACCCTTCTATTTTTATCTGGAGCATCGGAAACGAGGTGGGAGAGCAGTGGGGCGAAGCTAAAACTGAAGATATGGACCTGCAGCAAGCCAATATACAGCTGAATAAAAAGAAAGAAGTGAGTGCCGCCGAAATAAGACAGGGCAGCATGGGCAAAAATGCCTTGCTTACCAAACACCTGGTGGATATAACGCACAGTGTTGACCCAACCCGCCCCGTGTCGGCAGCTTGTAACGGTACCGACGATACGAATCCGCTGTTTATGTCGGAAGCGCTGGATCTGATCGGGTTTAATTACCACGAAAATGAATATGCCGATATCACCAAACGTCACCCGACCAAAGGTTTTTTTAGTTCCGAATCGGTTTCGTCGCTTCAGTCGCGCGGTTTTTACCTGATGCCTTCGGATAGTGTGAATATCTGGCCCGAACGCTGGGATAAACCTTTCAGCAATCCGCTGCAAAAATGTTCGGCTTACGACAATAGCCGTGCGCCGTGGGGATCGACCCACGAAACGACCTGGAAAATTGTAAAAAAATACAATCATATAGCCGGACAATATATCTGGACCGGTTTTGATTACCTGGGTGAGCCCACTCCTTACTGGTGGCCGTCGCGTAGTTCGTTTTTTGGTATTATCGATTTGGCGGGTTTCCCCAAAGATGTATATTATATGTACCAAAGTGAGTGGACCGACAAAGATGTGTTGCATATCTACCCGCACTGGAACTGGAAAGCCGGACAAACCGTCGACATTTGGGCATATTATAACAATGCTGACGAAGTGGAACTGTACCTGAACGGACAATCGTTGGGAAAACGCAGCAAGACGGGCGACGATCTGCACGTGATGTGGCGTGTGCCTTTTACTCCCGGAACGCTGAAAGCTGTTTCGCGTAAAAACGGAAAAGAAGTGCTGACCCGTGAAATAAAAACTGCCGGTGAACCGGCAACTATTCGCCTGACCGCCGATCGTTCTACGATAACCGCCGACGGAAAAGATCTTTCGTTTGTAACGGTTGAACTGCTCGACAAAGAGGGTAATGCTTCACCGCTGGCCGATGAACTGGTTAAGTTCAGTGTGGAAGGCGAAGGAGCTATCGTGGGAACAGATAACGGCGATCAGAACGATCATGTGTCGCTCAAAAAGCCCGAACGTCACTTGTTTTACGGCAAATGTCTGGCCATTGTTCAAACCAATGGCAAAGCCGGCAACATTACGCTGAAAGCAGTAGTGGATGGATTACCTGCTCAACAAATTGTGATTACAAGCAAGTAAACCGGGGGGAACGAATTTCCTAACAGAACGCCGCTATAAGTGGGCTGCCGGATATGCACAGCAATAAGCCGGGAGAACGGATTTCCAAATCCGTTTACACAAACTATTCGGGGCGCGACTTACAGTCGCACTCCGAATAAAGCGGGGGGAACGAATTTCCTAACCGAAAGCCGCTATAAGTGAGCTGTCGGATATGCGCAGCAAGAAGCCGGGAGAACGGATTTCCAAATCCGTTACATAAACTATTCGGGGCACGACCCGGAGTTGCACTCCGAATAAAGCACGCTGTGGGATAAGTACACAGAATACGCAGAATATACGGATTGTCGCTGATGATTACTCTCCGAATACAACAAACTCCCCTTGCACCGATTAGTGCAAGGGGAGTTGTTGTTTAAAAAAAATCAAACACCTGAGTTCGGGATAAGCTCTGGCTCATTCACTACCTGTATAATTGAATATTACGGTGCGCTGCACCTAATGATGATAAAATAATGCTACATGCTACAAATATTCCGGGACTCTGTCCCTCAAAAGGTGCAGATGAGACATTCCGACTTGCGGAAGTACCTAACTATTTGTAGAAATTAGTCAGACATATAAACCATAGGTGCAGCGCACCGACATATTGTATTTTTTATCAGTCTGAGAAACAAGATATATTATTAAGTTGACCCTATTTGCCCATTAAGTTTTTATACCGAACTCAGGTTTCTAAATAAAACCCATCGCCATGCCCCAAAACACTGCTCTCAGGCCTTTGTTTTTAGTCACAAAATGGAATGTCCTAAAAATAATGCGATGCTCTTTTGTAAGACCCACAATCAGAGTGTCTTGAAAAATGCCTTGTCTCAATTTATTTTGGCTGAAATTTTTGATAATTCGGACAATTCGCTTAATTTAGCGCAATAAAATAACCTGATTTTTGATCTTTCAGGTCTGATAAGTTTTGGTTGGTGGTAGAAATCTACTCCGGAGCTTTATGTATCGAAGCACGCAAATAACGCAAACACCGCAAATATACGCAAATGAGATTTGTACAGTTTAGCATTAGTTGATGATTTTCAATTCAGTAAGGCTTTGCTAATTCGCTTGTTTTGCGTTATTCGCGTTCTAAAAGAAACTCTTGTACTTTGCAACAGTCCGATCTTCGGGATTGTAGTATTTTCTTTTGATTAGGTAATATATTGGATAATCGTATTTTTATTAAAAAAAATCGCCTATACTTAAAGTCTAACTAATTACTGGTCGCTATGAATCCGGAAGTCGGTATGCCCATAGAACTATTGCATACAATAGTTACTGCTATTTGGGGTCTGATATGCCTGTTGATGGGCATCACCCTGATGGCTTTTCATATGCCCGAGAGCGAAACGATAAAAACCTATCGGGTATCGGTGCGCATCCTATCCGTCAATTACCTGATTCTGTCTTTTTTTGTGTTTTGTCTGGTGTTTCTGGATCTCCGAATCTGCCCCGACGATGTTTTCCCATTCCCCATATTGTTTATCTGTGCTTCGCAAGGGCTGGTATTGGCTTATGCCCAGGTTTCGTTATACAGCCCCAGAAACTTTGTCCGGAAAAATTTTCTTTATTATAACATCATTCCTTTATTCAGCCTCATCATTTTCTATGGGATCTGCGTTTTGTTGTTTGGCGATCCGGTTTGTGACTCCATACCCCATTTTTTCTCGCTTGTTTACCATCCCACTGTGCTTATCCGGTTTTTACTCCTCCTGTTTAATGTATATCAAATTCTGTTTTACAGTATTGTGTTGCAAAAGCTGTCGGCGCGTTATACCGGCTGCCTTGAACGTTATTATTCAGACACCGTACACCTGAAGCCCCAATGGGTAAAGAAGAACTTCTTTTTTGCCGTTCTCATCGGCATTTCGTCTCTGGTTCCACGCTTGTTTAAAGATTATGTGCCCGACATTATTTTTATGGTGGTTTTTTCGCTATACTATTTCGTGTTTGCCATTATGTATATGCAATACAAAAACATATTCACAAAACACGAACCGGAATTTATCAAAGACCTGACGCTGGTCAACCCTGTGGAAAGGAAGGATAAAGTGGAGACGAAGAACTGTGGATTTAACTGGGGAAACTCCAAAAGTCAGATCATTGACCAGCAACTATATCTCCAGCCGGGGATAACGGTGAATGATATGTCCCTGATTTTTCACACCAACCGCACCACCTTTTCTACCCAGCTCAACAAAAATGAAGGACTGACCTTTAATCAGTTTATCAACACACTGCGAATTGAACGTGCCAAACAATTGCTACTTGAAAATCCCGAACTGACTCTTGCCGAAGTGGCATTGCAATGCGGTTACACCGAACAGTCGAACTTTACGCGCCAGTTCAGTCAGCTATGCAACGAAAGTCCGGGCGCATGGCTGAAAGCACAAAAGAAAACTCCGGAAGAATAAGTCCCTTCTACACCCGCAAGTCTCAAAATTTCCACATATACCTCATTATATCCTCTAAAATCCCCGTTTTTATCAATTTGACAATGAATTTATGTTCAATTTGATAAAAATCGGTTGCCGCTATTTGAATAATTTTGCTTCGTCTTTTTCAATCGGGGTTGCGTATTCGTTCCAACGTTCCCCGAAAACAACGATCCCGGTTCACATAGCGTAAGGGTGATCCGAAATGAAAGTTATCGTAGTTAGGATGAAGTGGGAATGATCTCCGGTTGGGTCGGTATCACCCACGATAGACAAAAAATGACCTGAGAAACTACAATTCTTAGCTACGATTTTCATAATTCTGGGTCAGATTTTCAAAATCGTAGCTTACTTTTCGCAAAACGTAGCTAAGAATTGGGAAAAGTAAGCTAAGATTTGAGAAAACGTAGCTAAGAATTGGGAAAAGTAAGCTAAGATTTGAGAAAACGTAGCTAAGATTTGGGAAAAGTAAGCTAAGATTTGAGAAAACGTAGCTAAGATTTGGGAAAAGTAAGCTAAGATTTGGGAAAAGTAAGCTAAGATTTGGGAAAAGTAAGCTAAGATTTGAGAAAACGTAGCTAAAATTTGGGAAAAGTAAGCTAAGATTTGAGAAAACGTAGCTAAGATTTGGGAAAAGTAAGCTAAGATTTGAGAAAACGTAGCTAAGATTTGGGAAAAGTAAGCTAAGATTTGGCAAAACGTAGCTAAGAATTGGGAAAAGTAAGCTACGATTTCTGAAAACGTAGCTACGATTTCCGAAAAATGACCCAAAATGAATAAAAAACAAAGTATTAATCATTAAAATTTAAGTATTATGGCAAAAGTAAAATTAGAACTAAACAAGAAAAACATCGCTGAAAAGGCGGCATTAGGAAACAAAGTGGATACCAACATGACGGGGAATGTTTATTTTAAAACCCCCAACCCGTCTCTGGAGGCATTGAAAACAGCAATCACCAATATGACGGCAGCCTCCGATGATGTGGAGGCAGCCCGTAAGACTGTTCAGGTAAAGTTGAGTATTCTCTATCAGCAGGAAAGCATTTTCGATGGGGTGATGACTCAAATGGGAGCCTATGTAGATAACACAAGCAACGGCGATGAAGCTATTATACTCAGCTCTGGTATGGATGTACAGAAAGAAAAAAGTTCCAGCACCCTTCCGGATAAGATTACTTCGGTAAATGCAACAGTAGGCGACAATGCCGGTGAAATAGATTTATCCTGGGAGAGATCTTCGAAGGCCAAAAGTTATGTGGTAGAAATAGCTGTTAATGGTACGGTGCTGGAATGGAAACATGCACAGATAACCACCCGGTCGAAAGCGGAACTTACCGGACTAATCACCGGAACAACTTACCAACTGCGGGTAGCAGCAGTTGGTTCGGCAGGGCAGGGACCGTGGAGTGATCCCGTAGTGAAAGTAGCTCCCTGAAAATAATTATCCGATTCAATCTCGTTTAGTTAGGCACACGGAATACACAGATTTCACAGAATATTAAAGTTGATTTGAATATTCTGTTTTTGATAATATGCATTTTAAATGGAATTTCTATTCTGTATTTTTCGTATAATCAGTGTATTCTGTGTGCAAATTGCGAAAATTTGTGTTGTTTGCGTTATTTGCGTGCTTTTGATACAACCACTGGCTTTTGTGCCTTTCGGGATTCATTAGTGTGAACCGAAATCGTTAAATGAAATAGAACTTCTATGAAATCACAACTATTCTTATTGGCCTTATTGCTTTGCGCAACTACCCTTTGGGGAGTGGAAAAAGAGTTCCCAACCAAGCAAATAAATCACGGAAGCAAATTTGACTCCACGCGCGTAATGAGTGATACTCGCTTGAAAGCAGTTGACGAAACACTGGCCGATCAAACAACTCTGAATGCTACGATCGAAAAATATCTTCCGTGGGCGGTTGCATTGCTAATATCTGTTGCTTCTGTTTTACTCAACTTTGGAATAGCTAAAGATTTACGGGAATTGAATGAAAAAAAGATGCAGCTCCAGGCCGAAACTATTGAACGAACTCTGCGAAATCATTTAGACAAATCCTTAGACAGTCAACTACAATATTTAAAAAAAATGGTTATTGCTAAAGACAAACAACAATGGTTGGATGAGGTGAACATCTGCATTGTAAATTATTTGACAAATATTGAGTTTGTTCAACCCAAAGTGAAAGCTTTGTATGAAAGAGCCGATTTTATCGGGTATGTCGAAAAGGTATTGTTATATAAATCAAAAATCGAAATCCTTTTAACCGGACAAACTGATAGCCAAAAAGAAGTCTTGAAAGCGATGAAAGAATTCAGTAAAATATTGACCATGGGTCAGCATGAGTATAAAGATGATTTGTTTGAGGGAAAAAAGAATAAGTTACTTTTGGCAACCAGAAATCTTTATAAGGATTATCAGCGGAGAACGGTTTGACAGGAGTTCTCTTATTAGTGGAGGCGAGAATAAGTCAGGTATGCATGTATCAAAAGAACGAAAAGAGGCTGCCTCAAAAGTTTTTTTAGAATGCAAACAGCACAAAATACGCAAGCTAACGCAATCTTATTGAGTTGTAATTCAAGAAATAATATTCTACTTTACAACTCTTATTTGCGGAAACTGGTGCTACTTGGGTTATTTGCGTGCTTTTGATACAACCCTTTATTTTACCTGAGTGCGTGCTAAAAATCAGTTTGTATTAAATCAGTATTGTCTCCTAAACTTTATAGCTGAAGTTTTTGTGAGATATTTTTCAGTTAGTTCGTAGTGTTAGTCTACAAATGCATTCTGATAATTTGTCATATGTAGCAAGAATCTAACACTTTTTACCGGACAATAATAATTTTAATATATGGGTAATGCATTTAAATTCAACGAATATATTTCAACAACCACTTTTGTTGGCAATATAAAATGAATGTCTGTTTATGTATTTTAACTATATTTTCGAGGCTTGCAATCGTTTGTTTTTTAATTTTGTGCCACAAAGGCAATAAAAATGTTTTTTGAGTCAATGGAGATCGTTTTCCCCCGGACACCTCTAAATAGTTACTATTTTTGATACAGCTTCAATATGAATCATTACGCCTACTTGCTACTGAATATGGTTTTAGTGGCGTCGTGTATCACCATGTCTCTGGTTTTTCTGTTTTTTCCGCTTCAAAAGGTAGCAGGACTTAAAAATTACCGTTTATCTCTTCTGTTTTTGGCATTAGCCTATTTTATTCTGGCTTTATTCACGGTATTTGAATTTTTACCTGCCAAAAGTTTAATAATTAGTTTTCCTATCGAACTTGCTGTTATTTCGTTGACGGCAATTCTTTTTACATTCTCGCTCATCACCTTGTTTAATAGTAATTTTGCAAATGTTACGTATGTTCTTAAATACATGACTCCGACTTTGCTTTTTATCTTGCTGACGTTTATTTCCGATTATGTATGGGGCAATATTTCGCTGAATTTTCTGGAAGATTTTATTCTACGTTATACCCACCCCGTTGCGATACTTAATATCCTGTTTTTGCTGTTTTGTATAGCTCAGTTTATCCATCTCTTCATTCTTTTTCATTCTGAAGCTAAGAAATATGAATTAAAACTGGACAATTATTTTGCCGATACCTACACATTGCAACTCCGTTGGGTTCGTTATTGTTTCTATGGAGGTATTTTGTTTAGTCTGTTTGTTACTGCTTCGATGTTTTCCTCGGCACCGATACTCGACTGGATTATTACTGCTCTGGAGGCTGTGTTTTGCACGGTGTTTGGTCTGTTTTACATTCAATACCCACGTACTTACCCTAATATTGCACCCATTCTCTACCCATCAGCAACTGTCGATAATCAAGAGGCGGAAACCGGCTATCGTACGCTGTCGTGGGAAAAACTCAAATGCAGCATTATTGCAGATAAATACTACCTCTGTCCCGAAATAAATATTGAGGAAATGGCGCGACATCTGAAGATTGGACGCTCTACGCTTTCGTGTTTTATCAACCGGGAAGAAAAAATGACTTTCCACACATGGGTAAACAAACTGCGAATAGACGAAGCAAAGCGTATTTTTACCGACAATCCCGACTATACCATAGCTCAGGTGTCTGATATGGTAGGTTTTAGCGAACCCTCCAATTTTAGTCGCCAATTTAAGCTTATCACCTGCCAATCGCCTTCCACCTGGAGGCAAAACCAACTAAGTAAATCCTCTATCAAAAGCTTCTGAACCATTCAGAAATTTAATTACTGCCCTTTTGCTATCATCCATTCTGATGTTGCAAAAGGGTTTTTTGTGTTAAATGTACTTCATTTATCTCTCCGTCCGACAGATTGGATGTAGAGATAAACACACAAGCTTCCTAATCTATTTATTTTGCATCTGATTTTCATTGGAGAAAAAAATGAACAAACCGAAAAAAGCAATCTCCGCTTCGCTTTTCCCGTTGCATGCGATAGGGCGAAAAATCATTTCATGTGAGTTTGATATAAGATCTTTTTGAATCTTATTGGTTTACAAGTCTGAAATACTTGAGTGTGAATTGAAAATAGAGGTAGCCAATAACCACGGATGACAAAGGCAAAAGTAAACCTGAAATTAAGTAAGAAAAACAGGGCTGAGTTGAAAGTGGTATCGTAAATTTTAAGTGCGAATTAAAAATAAATTAAAAAGCATACAGTGGTCTGCAAAAGCCATCGAGACTGACCACCTCATGTGACAAAACAATAAGAAAAAAGTGGAGATCAGAAACCACTTAAATAAACGGGGCGGTAACCGAAAAGCCTTATGAGTAGGACAAATAAAAAAAACTATAAAATGGAAACTGAAGAAACAACACAAGTAAAAGAGGCAGTAACTATATTGAGTAGCTACTTGGACTTAACTGGAGAACAAACTGAAAAATTGAAAAAATTTATTAGTGAATCTACACCAAAAGATATCGAAGCAACCCTTGAGCTAGATACTGACGAGCATGGGCATGTCGAGTATTCGAAAGATATTCCAGTCATCACTCCCCTCTATCTGAAGGGTTATGCCAAGATCTTAGCTCCTAAGGAAGGTACCTGGAATGTTACCGCCTATCTAAATGGAACGAAAATATTTGAAAAAAATAATGTGCATGCAGATGAGGTTCTGAATTTTGGTGGATCAACTAAATGGGGTAAAAATAACGTAAAAGTGGTTGCTCAATGGTCGCTCAGTAAGAAAACGCATGCTAAAATCTTAATACACATTTAGTATATTAGGCATCAAAAAAAACTCTGAGCATCAAACTTAAAATGCTAAATGATTCGCTTCCGCCTACCTGACATTTGAGTTAGTGACGCTGTTTGGCAATACAAGAGTTTGACGATAGACTATTTTGTGTTTTTGGTATTAAAAAGAGTCTTGGTTTCACTTGGAGTGAAGTCAAGACTCCGTTAATCGCCCTACACAACCTTTCGTTTGTAGCCTGGGGTTGTTGCTTTTGGAACAATAACACGTTGACAATTTAAAAGTTAATGACTAAAGACCATTTAGCTTTGTTGCAAACAAGGAATAGGAAGAGCATATTACGATCAGGAAAGGGTTGAATATTTTCTTTCTAATTCTGAAGCCTTTCTACTTACATTTGAAGCTATCAAAGGTGTGTATAAAGAGCCGATTTGCAACAAAGGAATTAATATTTGAATAACCAGAATAAGATGTTTGTGGTAACAAGGTATAAAATACCACCGTGGAAACCGAAAAACGTTATGAGTAGGTATCTAAATATAAATGTGATTTAAGATGGAAAAAGAATTAGTACCAGGTGGTTGGACTCCTTACAGCACGCCTCTATCGGCAGAAGCCCAAAAAGTGTTTGACTCAGTTATAAAAGGTTTAATGGGCGTACATTATACCCCATTGGCATTTGCCACTCAACCAGTAGAGGGAATAAATTATCGTTTTTTCTGCAATGCAAAAGGAACATATCCTTTTGCATTGAATGAAGCAGTTATTATCCAGATTTATCAGCCCATTAAAGGAGAAACGCTTATCACTTCGATCCACAAAGTGGATTAATTCATCCATTTCTGGCAAAAAGAGTAAATTGTCTGAAAATCAATTTGCTCTTTTTTGTCTCGAATAAAGAAAAGTGTAAAATGCTAAACTATAAACAATCTGGGTTATGCTTTATTTTTAGTAAGCCGATTCGCACCCATGATGCAAATACTTTGCATATTCAACTTGTCCCGAAAATATGCATGCAATGGGAATAGCAGGAAAAACTTTTGTAAGCAATCGTATCGATGGACTCGACAAAATTGCGGAGTTACTGATTGCAACTAAATAAACAAAATATCATTCACTTATTTTATTATTCATATTTAAAACGTAATCATTATGGATTTTTACATTGGAACTATTTTATTATTTGCATTTAATTACGCCCCCCAAGGGTGGTTTTCATGTGAAGGACAAACGCTATCTATTAACGAATATCAGGTATTATTTGCGTTGATAGGGACCACTTATGGAGGGAATGGAACAACAAATTTCATGTTACCCAATCTGAGCGGCGCATCACCGCTGCCTGCCATGAAGTATTATATTTGTGTTTATGGAATTTATCCAGCAAGACCTTAATTATTCAATTAAAGATATACTGTATGGACACATATATAGCAACTATTTTATTGTTTGCATTCACTTATGCACCTAATGGATGGATGTCATGCGACGGACAAACATTAACGATTTCACAATATCAGGCATTATTTTCCTTGATTGGAACTACTTATGGAGGGAATGGAACAACAAATTTCATGTTACCTAATCTGAACGGCGCTTCACCGCTCACCACCATGAAGTATTATATTGCCGTAGAGGGTTTATATCCTCCAAAATAGTAATTTCTCAACTCTAAGTGATTTTAAATACTAAAAATAAAATTATGGCAACTAATATATTATTGAATAAAACCGCTACGGCGAGCAGCTATGTTATGCCGTATGCACCTTCTAAAATTGTGGATGGAGCAATGACACCCTTCAATCGCTGGTTGTGCAATACATTTCCGGGCTGGATAAGCATTGATGCAGGAGCTGCGTTTTGGGTAAACCGGTGGGTAATAAAGTTGATGGGTAATGCCGGCTGGGAATCTAATTACAACATGTCGGGCTATACGTTGCAGACAAGTGTAGATAATATCAACTGGACAACTGTAGATTCGGTAGCCGGAAATACAGCAAATACTACCGACAGGAGCTTTGCAACCATTTCTGCCCGATATTTCAGAATCAGCGTTTCATCCGGGATAGCAATAAACACTAATTTGGCTTCCATCATGGAATTTGAAGTGTACGATGCTCCGGCTCCAACTGGCTTGTCTGCACTTACAGTAAGCAATGGAAATTTAACCCCTGCGTTTGATAACCTAACTTTAGCCTATACTGTTGCGGTTAGTAGTTCTACTGGGTCCATTACGGTTACACCAACGGCAACATTACCAACGGCAACAATAACAGTTGATAGCGTAACAGTTGTTAGTGGAGCGGTCTCACAAGCCATTACTCTGGAATTGGGTGAAACAAAAACTATCTCGATTGGGGTGACAACCAATGGAAGCTTAAAAACCTACACGGTTCAGGCAAAACGGGGAACACAGGTACAAACAAGTGCATTCCTTTCAAAGCTTGAACTAACGGGAGGCGGAAGAGTGATCCCTACTTTGTCTCCGTCATTTGTAAAAACAACTTTCAGCTATACGGGAACAGCTTCGGCGACACCGATATCTATTGGAGTAACGACGGAAGATCCTGCTGCTACGCTTTATGCAACATGCAATGGAGTTGTATTAACTGCAAATGCTACAACTTATAGTGCGCCACTAAATACCGGACGTAATTCCATTATTATAAAAGTAACCTCAACATCAGGGCTTATCAATAATTACATAATTACCATCACTAAATCGTAACGATGTAAGTAAAGAGAAAGGGGTTGCGATGCAATCCCTTTCTTACAAATAATCAAACTGAAAATCAAAAAAATCAAAACTCTTAAATCAATTTCTAAGCGAACATATTGATTTATTATAAGCTAAATACATAATGCCAATGAAAAAAGCAATTCTCCTTTTATTTCTAATGCTGGCTTTACTCTTTGGCAATAGGACGACAAGTAGTGCACAAACAGCTACGACTCCTTTGGGAAGTGGCACTATTGGCGATCCCTATTTAATTGCCTCGCTGGAAAATCTTTACTGGATAGCCAATCAAGCTAACAACAAATCAAACAACTTTTCAGGCAAATATTTCATCCAAACTGCCGATATCGATGCATCTTCAACTTCCACATGGTTTAGTGGAGCCGGCTGGACTCCTATTTCAGGAACTACTGATTTTTTTGGGTCATACAATGGACAGGGACATATTATTTCCGGTTTGCATATTAACCGGTCATCGACTGGTTGTATCGGTTTGTTTGGCACTGTAGGGACAGGGACAATACAGAATCTGGGATTAACAAATGTTTCGATAACCGGATCTGCAAATGTCGGTGGTTTAATCGGATATCTTTGGAACNCAGCTACAGTGAGTAATTGCTACACTACAGGTTCGGTAACAGCTACCGATCAATGCTGCGGCGGACTTATTGGAAAAGATGATGGAGCCGGAGGCACAGATAACAATACGGTCAGTCAATGCTATTCCGGTTGTACCGTTTCCGGAACTGATTATACCGGCGGCCTGATAGGACAAGCATTCAGCTCAACGACCACATTTGGAACAATAACCGATTGTTATGCTACAGGTGCAGTGACCTCCAGCGGGATTTCCGGTGGTCTTATCGGATCGATCGGATCAATAGGCTCTGTGAGTAATTGTCATGCTACAGGTGCAGTGACCTCCAGCGGGGCTTCCGGTACAGGTGGTCTTATCGGTTCATCAGGATCAAAATCAGGTACAGTCAACAATTGTTATGCTACAGGTAATGTAACAGCCACTTTAATTACGTCATCTGATGTCGGAGGACTTATAGGTGTTGCTTCATCGACAGGTACTGTGAGCAATTGTTATGCTACAGGTGCAGTTACTGCAGGCACTACCTATGTGAACGGAAGTGGCTCTTTTGGTTATAGGATCGGAGGTTTAATCGGGCATAACAGTAGTGCCGTAAGTGGCTGTTTTGCAACAGGAGCAACCTATGGAGGAAATTATGTCGGTGGATTAATTGGATATAACGAGGGGACTGTGAATGAGTGTTATTCAACAGGAACTGCCACAGATAACGGATATATTGGAGCCATCGGTGGATTGATTGGACAAAATCAAAATACAGTAAACAAATGCTACTCCATAAGTTCTGTCAGTACTGCAGGAACTGTTGCCGGATTTGTAGGGAATAACAGCGGCGTTATTACTAACAACAACTTTTGGAACACCGATATTAATATTCCNGGAATTAAACAAAATACAGGTACTTTTTCGGCTACTGGTAAAACCACAGCTGAAATGCAAACCCAATCAACTTTTACAGGTTGGGATTTTACAACTATTTGGGCCAGAACTGACACCAAAAACAACAAGTATCCATATCTGGCTTGGCAAACGGGCTACTTACCAACCTTAGCAACAACAGTTGGTAATGCTACAAGTACAACCTCTATAAATTTGGGTGGAAATATAACTGATAATGGTAATGCAACTGTAACAGAAAGAGGTGTTGTATACTCTTCATCCAATACAAAACCTATGATCGGAGGAGCCGGAGTAACTAAAACTATAATTGGTTCAGGATCGGGAAGTTTTAGTAGTTCTGTCAGTTCATTGGCCTTTGGAACCACATATTATATACAATCTTACGCAACAAACTCAATGGGAACAAGCTATGGTGGAGTGCAAGCATTTGCAATAAATGCCATTTCATCTATTGCCCGTTCAAGTACAGCAACTACAAATGCTTCTTCCGTAAGCTGGACCGTAACTTTTGCAAATCCGGTAACAGGTCTTACCGCATCCAATTTTAGTTTAGCAAATACTGGGCTGACTTCTCCCACAATAACGAATGTAGCAGGTTTCGGAATAACGTGGACTGTAACAGCTAATACAGGAAGCGGGAATGGTAGTTTAGGCTTAAATCTGGCAAGTAGTACTGGCTTATCAACAGCTTTTACCAATACCTTACCATTTACAGGAGAAGTTTATACAATTGATAAGACAGCACCTGTGGTCTCTTCTATCAACAAGCAAAACCCTACAACAAACCTGACTAATGCAAATAGTATAACTTACCGGGTCTCTTTTAGTAAAAATGTTTCAGGCGTAGATATCAGTGACTTTTCATTAACCACTACAGGCACATGCGCAGGAACTATAGCATCGGTATCGGCTGTCAGTGCTACAGTTTATGATATTACTGTCAACTCAATTTCCGGTAATGGCACATCACGGTTGGATCTCAATGGCTCTGGAACAGGAATTACTGATAATGCGGATAATGTTATTAGTGGAGGTTATACAAGTGGTGAGATTTATACCATTGACAAAACTGCACCAGTCGCTCCAACTATCTCCGGCATCTCTTCAGGTTATTTCAATACGAACCAAAGTTTTACAGTAAGCGGAGAAACCGGAGCCACCATTGAATATTCAACAAATAACGGAGGTTTATGGACAGCCTACTCCGGTGCAGTGACGCTATCGACAGAAGGCACCTATAATGTATTGACACGCCAAACCGATCAGGCCGGTAATGGACCAACTGCATCCGGTGTAATCACCCTTACTATCGATAAAACTGTGCCTGCTACCCCAACCATCTCCGGTATTTCAACAGGTTATTTCAATACGAACCAAAGTTTTACAGTAAGCGGAGAATCAGGAGCCACCATTGAATATTCAACGAATAATGGAGCTTTATGGACGGCATATTCCGGTGCAGTGACCCTATCGACAGAAGGCACCTATAATGTATTGGCACGCCAAACCGATCGGGCCGGTAATGGTCCAATCTCGTCAAGTATAATCACCCTTACCATCGATAAAACTGCACCTGCTGCTCCGGTTATCACTGGTATCTCTACAGGTCATTTTAGTGCCAACCAAACTTTTACAATAAGCGGAGAATCGGGAGCCACCATTGAATATTCAACGAATAACGGAGGTTTATGGACAGCGTACTCCGGTGCAGTGACCCTATCGACAGAAGGTACTTATAATGTATTGGCACGCCAAACCGATCAGACCGGTAATGGTCCAACTGCATCCAGTGTAATTACCCTCACCATCGATAAAACTGCACCTGCTGCCCCAACTATCTCCGGTATCTCTACAGGTAATTTCAATACGAACCAAACTTTTACAATAAGCGGAGAAGCCGGAGCCACTGTTGAATATTCAACGAATAACGGAGGTTTATTGACTGCCTATTCTGGCGCAGTGACCCTATCGACAGAAGGCACTTATAATGTATTGGCACGCCAAACCGATCAGGCCGGTAATGGCCCAATCTCGTCAAGTGTAATCACCCTTACCATCGATAAAACTGCACCTGCTGCTCCGGTTATCACTGGTATATCTACAGGTAATTTTAGTGCCAACCAAACTTTTACAATAAGCGGAGAAACCGGAGCTACTGTTGAATATTCAACGAATAACGGAGGTTTATGGACAGCATACTCCGGCGCTGTGACTCTATCGACAGAAGGCACCTATAATGTATTGGCACGTCAAACCGATCAGGCCGGTAATGGACAGGCAACATCCGATGTGATCACCCTTACCATCGATAAAACAACACCGGTTAATCCAACAATTCTCACACAAGCAGTGAGCGATATAAGTTCAACAACAGCTACCGGCAATGGAAATATAATTTCACTCGGCATCCCGAATCCGATTGCTTACGGCGTATGTTGGAATACGACGGGAACTCCTCCCACTACATCCGACAGCAAAGTAGATAAAGGGGCCGCTTCGGCAACCGGAGTATTTATTGCTTTCATGACAGGTTTATCGGCTAATACTACCTATTATGTTCGGGCTTTTGCTACAAATAGTGTAGGAACGGTTTATGGAGATCAGGTTTCATTTACTTCTGTGGCCGTAGAACCAACAACAATTACTAATGCAGCCAGTAGTATAAGCGCCACCGGAGTAACTTTAAACGGAAGCATAAATGCCAACAATGCCAGTACAACAGTTACATTTGAATATGGCTTGACAACCGGTTACGGAACAAGTGTTACTGCCGGCCAGAGCCCTGTTACAGGTATTCTGGAAACTTCAGTAAGCAAAGTTCTTACTGGTTTAATGCCTAATACTACCTATCATTTCAGAGTCAAAGGAGCTAATGCCGGAGGAATTGCTAACGGGTTGGATCAAAGCTTCATTACTTCAGTCGTAGTACCAACTGCAACCAGCACTGCAGCCAGTAGTATAAGCGCCACCGGAGCATCTTTAAACGGAAGTATAAATGCCAACAATGCCAGCACAACAGTTACGTTTGAGTATGGTTTAACAATTGGTTACGGAACAAGTGTTACTGCCGATCAGAACCCTGTAACAGGTAGTTCGGAAACAATGGTAAATTCTGCACTAACAGGCTTGACACCTAATACTACCTATCATTTTAGGGTGAAAGGAGTTAATGCTGCAGGTACGGCCACAGGCAATGACGTAACATTTACAACTATTACAGTCCCAGATGCCCCGACTATCGGTACTGCTATAGCGGGAGACGGTCAGGCTACTGTTAGTTTTATAGCTCCTACATTCACCGGTGGTAGTGCAATCACGGGTTATACTGTCACATCGAGTCCGGGTAACCTGACAGCTACGGGAACTGCAAGCCCTGTAACCGTTAATGGGTTAACGAATGGAACTGCCTATACTTTTACCGTTACAGCTACGAATAGAGCCGGAACAAGTGCAGTATCTGCTTCGTCCAATACGGTTAACCCATTTGGAGCTCCTTTGGCGACAACTACTGCGGCAAGTGCTATCACCACTTCGGGTGCAACACTCAACGGGACAATGAATGCAAATGGGGCAAGTACCGTGGTTTGTTTTGAATACGGATTGACTCCAGGTTATGGCACAACCATCACTGCCGATCAAAGTCCGGTAACAGGAGCAGATGCCACTTTAGTAAGTACAACTATAACAGGGCTAACTTCGAATACAAGCTATCATTACCGGGTAGTGGGTGTGAATTCTGCCGGGACAATTGCCGGCTCGGATCAGACTTTTACTACTGCGATAGGAACGGGATTGGATGAAACAACCATGGGAGTTCTTTCTCTTTATCCAAATCCGGCTTCTGAGGGCTTTTATATCTATGTTGGAGAAAAAAAGACTCGTGTATATGTTTCTGATTTGAGTGCTCGTTTAGTACTTACCCAAGAAGTAACCGGAAAAAGTTATATCAACATTAGCACATTACCCAAAGGAGTTTATATCGTAAAATCGAATGGGCTTGTAGTAAAATTAGTAAAGAAATAGCAAGCCTCTCATTTTGTAATTATCTCTTTTCATTCCGAATTTAATTCCCTTGAACCAATCGGTTCAAGGGAATTTTTTATGAGCTAAATTAAAGCGAGCGCAATGCCAAAAATGAGTGATTCCAGAGCCCTTTTTTTAGTCACAGAATACTATGTCCTAAAAATAATGTAATGGTATTTTCTAACGTACACTATAATAGTATGTTGAAAAATGGTTTGTCTCGATTTTTTTTGCCGTTTTTTTGTGTAATTGCTACAATTACCTTAATTTAGCATGTCAAACTGATAGTGCCTGTGATCTTGCTGGTTTAAAAACTTTATGTTTTGCTAAAGCACAGGGCAAAGACAAAATTGTATCCGGCAGGAGCATTTCTATTGGAATCTGAATTATTATTACCCGGTAAAAAACAGTAGATTCTTCACTTCGTTCAGAATGAGAAATTATTACATATTTCGGACAATATTGACTCTAATCGAGAATACACACAGCATGCATCTTAATTTTACGAAGATGAGTGCGACCAAAATAGATGATCGTAAAATAAACGGGGTAAATGCCGGATTTGGTTCTGTTTGTTTTATTAAGTAGGGCAATGCAGTAGTTGTCAATTATTATTAATCAAACTCTAATGGAACATTATTTATTTTTAACCGCCAGTTCAGCCTTGATTATGGGTTGTTTCTGCATGACTATCGTTTTTCTGATTGTGCCTTTGCCTCCCGACAAAAGATTGAAAAAGTACCGCATCTCTCTTTATTTTTTGGAAGCTACATATCTTATCACGGCTGTACTGAAACTTATTGATATGAAATTTGATGGAGCAATGCTTGACCTTATTTCAATACAAACGATAGTTATAGCTTCCTTACAAGCTCCGGTATTTACTTTTTCGCTTATTACTCTTATTAATCCCCGCTTTGTTACCAGGTCTTATTTATGGAAGCATTTAATGCCGGTATTTATCCTGATTCTGCTGTATGTTTTAGTTGCTCTGGTGTGGGGAAATCCGAAAATATCCAGTTTTGTTATATTTAAACTGGTTGCTTCGCATCCTGCTGTGCTGGTTAGGCTATTATTTCTTGTGTATTATGTTTTCCAGCTTTTGTTTTTGTATCGCCTGTTTTGCGTTCAGGTTAAAAAGTACGAAGAAAAACTGGACAATTATATTGCCAATCGACAGTACTTATATCTTTCCGGCGTGAGGTACTTGTTTTATGCCATGTTAGTGGTGGGTGTTTGCACTTTGCTGTCGTGTTTTATGCTAACCGAGCCGTTGCTTTTGATTTTTTCCATTGTTTATACCGTTTTTTATATGGTTTTCGGAGTCTATTACATCCGGTATCCGCATAAGTTTGCCAATATGCAACAGATTATTTATCCTTTGCCGTCTTTCACTGAATCTTCGACAAAAGACATGAAACTTTTTTACTGGGCTGAGTTAAAAAATCAGATCATTACCGACAAATATTACGATCAACCGGGGATAAATATAGACGAAATAGCTCAACACCTGAAAATAGGACGCACTACACTTTCCAACTTTATCAACTGTGAAGAAGGCCTAAACTTTAATGTCTGGATCAACCTCCTGCGCGTGGAAGAAGCTAAACGTTTGCTTATTGAATGCCCAAATTGTAGTTTTGCTGAGATTGCCGAACAGGTCGGTTACAGGGATCCGTCAAGTTTTAATCGCGAGTTTAAACGAATTACGGCCAAGTCGCCTTCGGCATGGCGAGAAAACCGGTAGAATGAAGATATTTTAAACTTTACAGCATGTTGTTATCAGACAAAAATCAATTTTTACGCGAAACCTTTCGGTTGAATGCCATGCTTTTGCTAAAGTGCAACGATAACTTTGCATTAATGAAATTGGCAGTAGATGAATTGTATCGGGTTGCCAGCTACATTACCGATGTAAGAATAGAACAAATGGGCAATGATAAAGATAGGATGCTTCCATCGGGCAAAGCCGGTTCTACAGCTGCAGCTGCTCATTGTATGTTGGAAATCAAACGAACGGCTGTCTTTTTAAGAGGCATTCATAAAGCTATTACTGCAAGACTTGTCAAAGTAAAAACCCGTCCGATCCGGATACTATATGTTGGCCCCGGACCTTTTGGAACTTTACTTACTCCATTGCTGCATTTGTATGACAAAAATGAAGTTCAGGTCGATTTTATCGAAATAAATCCTGATTCATTATGGGCTTTACAAAAACTAACCAACGTGCTGGATTTGAACCTGAATATTTATGACCGCTATTGCGGCGATGCTGCCAGCTTCAGGATTACTAAGTCTTACGATATAGTAATTGCTGAAACGATGCTGGCCTGTTTGAAAAGTGAGCCCCAGATAGCCATCATGCAGAATCTGATACCGCAACTAAAAAAAAGTTGCGTTTTTATTCCTGAAGAAATATCAATTGATGCCATACTTACCAATCCTACAATGGAGATGGAAAATCTGATTTATCACGAAAATGAACAACCCCCATTAGAACGGTATCTCCTTGGCAATATATTCAGAATAAACAAGCTGACTCTAAATGACATTTTACAGCATAAAACAATGCTAATACCCGATGATATCGATGATTTTCCAGTACTGAAACTCTTTACTACGGTCAGGGTGTATAAAGACGAAATGCTCTCGGAAAATGATTCAAGTCTAACCATAGCTAGGGAATACTATGATCTGAGGCTGCAACGTGCTTCTGAAGTAGAATTCTGGTATGCACAAGGAAAGAAGCCCCGAATTGAAAGCCGGATTGTTCAATTTGTGCTGTAACCGAAAACAATGAAATGGCAAGGTTGTAAAAAACGACTAAATGTAAAGGATGTATTGTGAAATCATCGAATTTAATCTCACTGATTTTTTCTAACTACAACATAGAAGTAATGCGAATCAGGAGTTACAAACATACACGTTTTATTTATAATGAGTTATTTCCCGTAGGGAATACATATCAATAGAAAATGAAAACAAAACAACCAATTCCCCGTAGGGGATAAACAGGGTAAAATGTGAATGTTCCACGGACAATAAACAGGCACATCTGTTTATTCTATGGATATATAAGTCCTACGGACTATTTTTTTTCAACCACTGATTCGCATTACTAGTAGGCATATAATAACATAGCATTTTGTAAATATAATTTAAACGATACGTTACTAATCTTAATACTAATCTTTGCTGGCAAACCAGTGCCAATATAATTTGAATGAATTAGAGTTATGAAGAAAACAACTATCTTATCCATCGATGGCGGTGGAATCAGAGGCATTCTTCCGGGTGTTATACTTGCTTATTTGGAAGAAGAACTTCAGAAGAAAACCAGAAATCCGGAAGCGCGGCTGTCCGATTATTTTGATTTGATAGCCGGAACCAGTACCGGTGGAATACTTACCTGCATGTACATAACTCCCGATGAAAACGGGCGACCCCGGTTCAGCGCCCGGGATGCAGTTGACTTGTACCTGAAAAACGGGCAAGAAATATTTTCCATTCCTTTTGCCCGTCGGCTTATCAATTGGTTTGGGTTGTTCAAGGCGCGCTATCCGGTTCGGAATATAGAGAAGATTCTACGTGCTTATATGAAGGATATCCGGCTCAGTCAGGCATTAAAACCTTGTTTGGTTACTTCCTACGAAATTTTTCAACGAAAAACGATCTTTTTCAATAAGCTGGATACCGTCAAAAGCGAAACCCGCGACTTTCTGTTGCGCGATATTGCACGCTCCACCTCGGCAGCGCCTACTTATTTTAAACCGGCTCAGATTCATTCTACCTATGGGGATCCACTTTATCTGGTAGATGGCGGCATGTTTGCCAACAACCCGTCGATGTGTGCGTATGCTGAAGCACGAACCATAAAATTCAGCAGTTTGCCCGAATGTGTAGGCAAAGCCGATTATCCCACGGCCACCGAGATGGTACTTGTTTCCATCGGCACCGGTTCGCATGGAGATGCTTATCTTTACCGGAAAGCCAAACGATGGGGTGTGGTAGGATGGCTTCGGCCGCTGATAGACATTCTGATGTCCGGTAACTCCGAAACGGTACATTACGAACTCAGTCAGATGTTCGGCGCCGTCGATCCGGCTAATCTGGCTAACTACTTCCGGCTCGAGCCATCGGTAGGTACGGCCAGCAGCGCCATGGACATGGCTACGCCCGAAAACATGCGAGCGCTGGAAGGAGCCGGCAAAACCTTTGTAAGCAATAACGTGAATCAGCTCAATAGAATCGTTGATTTGCTGATTGAGAATAAATAATGAAATAAAATGAATGACTATTTGATAGACAATTTCCGCAACACCGGATTTATTTTTGTTGTTGTACCTACAACAATCAAGGTCATGATACCGCCAAACGCTACCGAAGGAATCAGGCCCATGAATTTAGCAGTTATTCCGGATTCGAAGGCTCCCAACTCGTTGGATGATCCGATAAAAATACTATTTACCGAAGCTACCCGTCCGCGCATGTGCTCCGGAGTGTAAAGTTGCAGGATGGTACCCCGGATAACCACACTGACATTGTCGAATAACCCGCTTAGCAGTAAAAGAGAAGCCGACAACCAGAAGTTATGCGAAAAAGCAAAGCCAATCATACACAATCCGAATGCTGATACGGCAAGCAGCAAGGTTTTACCACTGTTTTTTACCGGAGGATAAAACATCAGGAAGAATGACATCATAATAGCTCCCACAGCGGGGCAAGCCCGTAGTAATCCAAGTCCTTCGGGACCTACATGTAATACATCCGAGGCAAAAACAGGGAGCATGGCTACTGCACCTCCGAATAATACGGCAAACATGTCGAGCGAAAATGCTCCCAATAATTCCGGTGATTTCATGACAAAGCGGATACCTTCGCGAATGCGACTGAAAATATCTTCTCCTTCTGTTTGCACAGCTCTGACAATGTGTTTTATTTGCACGCGGCTGATCATATACAGCGAAATCAGGTAAATAGTCATAATGGAACAATAAGCCACCGTGATGGTGGAGAATCCATAAATCAGACCTCCCAGAGCCGGTCCCATAACAGCACCTATTTGCCAGTTGGCGCTACTCCAGGTAGCCGCATTGGTATAATCTTTTTTCTCTACCAATTGACCAATCAAAGCAGTATGAGCAGGCATCAGTATGCCTCGCGATAGTCCGGTAAGGAATATGGTGACAAAGATAGGCCAGATCCCCAGATGTTGATAAGAATGAAAAGATTCAATACTGTAAAGAGCAAGAATAGAAGAACCGCACAACAGGATAAGCGTTGAGTTCCTGACTATTTTTTTTCTGTCCCACAAGTCAACATAATGCCCGGCAAAAAGTGAAATGGAAATTTGTGGAATTACTTCCACCAACCCGATGATGCCTAACCACACCACGTTTTTAGTGAGAAAATACATATGCCAACTCACAATCACCGATTGCATAAGTGTAGCCATAGTCATAAAGAAACGATACCCGAGAAAATACCTGAAATTGCTATTCCGAACAGCTGTAAATGCGTCACTCTTAAATAATCTACCAAACATAGGTCACCTTTTATTATACCGCCGCAAAGTTACGAAATATTATTTCTCCATTTTAATACTGTTTATTGAAATAAAAAACAAGCGGGTAGCTAACTTTTCCCCATTCGTTTTTTCTCATGCATATTTCGGAAGAATCTATCAATAAACATAAGCAGCAATATCAGCGAGGCAATATATACACTGAACCCGAAAATAGTTTTGGATTGTGGACTGAAAAAAGATGCCGGTATGCGAAAGCTGAAATTGAATGACAGATGGTCTTTCAATAAATAAGTAGCCAGTAAAATCAAGCTTATGGATACAGTTGAGATAAGTATATAAGATAATACCATACTCCTTTTTTTACGTGCTGCGGACACAATGTATATTTGAGTCATCATTCGGGCACTAAAATCGGGAGGAAGCTTCTCATCCTTTTGCGATTTCAAGATTTTTATCAGGGCTCTATCTTGTTTCATAAGTTTTGACCATTCATTAATACGTATAATTTTTTTCTTACTCTAAACAGTTTCACTTTTACATTTTCAGGAGTTAGTTCCAAAACGATAGCCAATTCTGCTACCGGCTTTTCTTCCATATAATAAAGTGTTATCAGGGCTTTTTCTTCTGCATTTAATTTTTCTATTGCCACTTCCAATTGTTGAAGCAGATTTTCATCATCATCTTTGTTGAAAATAGTTTCCACCGCTTCGTCAGGCATATTTGCCAGCAAATTTTCGTCAATTACAGGAAAAATGATCTTTCGCTTTCGTACAAACGAAATCGCGGTATTGTATCCAATCCGAAATAACCAGGTGGAGAAGCTGCAATCGCCTTTAAAAGTATCCAGTTTACGATATGCTTTCAAAAAAGTATCCTGAGTGAGTTCCTCGGCATCTTCTTTAGTCGGGACAATCCGCAGAATCAACGAATAAATGGAGTTGCTGTAACGATTCAGAAAATACGAAAACAAATTCGTTTCTCCTGCATCCAGTATCCGCTTTATGTAGTTTATTTCGTCCTGATTATCCATACATTTTTATAGACGCAATCGTTGTAGTTTGGTTACAGATATTTCAAAAATAAAAAAAAGACAAGGGCTTATGTAACCAATTTCTGATAACAGCGTCAAACAGTACAAAGAAAGAAATTATTTATTTTAAAAACAAAAGAAATTATGATGGACTTTATTATGGTTCCATTGGTTGTAGGAATTGTAACCCTTGGTATTTACAGATTGTTCGAATTATTTGTCCGCAAAAAAGAGCGGTTGACTATTATTGAAAAAATCGGAGAGAAATTTGATCCTTCCATGATCGAGAACAAGTTTTCATTTCCGTTTAAATTTGAGGGAACAGGTGCTTTTGGAACACTGAAAATTGCTTGTTTGTTGCTTGGTGTGGGATTGGGGTTACTTATCGGATATTTTATCTGCTATGGTACCTTGGCAGGCTTTACTTCAAGTAACTTTGATAACCGTGAGACCGCCGGAGTTATTTATGGTGCATGTGTATTATTATTCGGAGGCATGGGATTGTTGGTTGCTTTTATCTTAGAAATGAAATACCTGAAAGATAAAAAGTCAGAGTAAGGAGTATCTTCAATAAAAAGGAATAACCCGGGAGTTTTAAATTCCCGGGTTATTCCTTTTTTAGTCTGGTGTTTGTCCTGAGCGTTCCTTTAGATTGACTCAGAATGAAAAGCTTCTATTTTACCTGAATGCTCACACTGCTTTTCACTTCAGCAGAAGATGCTGCGTTGCGCAACACAAATTCTCCCGGTTCCACCGTCCACGACATGGTTTTTTCGTTGTAGAAAGCCAGGTCTTTTACCTTTACATCCATGGATACCGTCTGTGTTTCGCCAGCCTTAAGGAATACTTTTTTAAATGCTTTCAATTCTTTTGCCGGGCGCATCACCGATGCTTTAGGTTGCGATGCATATACCTGAACGGCTTCGGCACCATCTACCTTGCCGGTATTCTTCAGGGTGAATGATACTTTGATAGTTTCGTTGGCATTGTACGATGGCTTATCCGTGGTTATCTTTCCATATTCAAAAGTAGTATACGAAAGTCCGTAACCGAAAGCAAACTGCGGAGCAATTTTCTTGGTATCGAACCAGCGGTATCCTACCAGAATATCTTCTTTGTAATATTCGTTGATACTATCGCCGGGATACGAAATTTTTCCGAACGAATGTGCAGCATTATCTTCCAGTTTTTTGGGAAAAGAGAATGGTAACTTACCCGAAGGATTTACTGTCCCGGTGAGCACGTTGGCAATGGCATTTCCACCTTCGGAGCCCAGATACCAGGTTTGTACAATAGCCGGAACATCTTTCACCCACGGCATAGCCACAGCATTGCCACTTATCAGAATCACCGCTACATTTTTATTTACTTTCAGAATGGATTCAATCAATTTATCCTGCCCGAAAGGTAAACTATAGCTCTTACGATCACCTCCTTCAGCATCTTGGAAATGATTTTTATTCAATCCGCCAACAAAATACACTACATCGGCATTTTTAGCCGTTTCCACCGCAGCTTTTATCAATGAATCGGCATTTAGCTTCGAAGGTTCTTCACGATCGTACAATGACGGACCGGAAGCATATCCCATGCTGTAAACAACATGATCTTTTCCATAGTTGGAAATAAAGCCATCCAGCGGCGAAACTTCGTATTTTACCTTTAGGGTAGACGATCCACCTCCTTCGGTTACACTGCGTGTGGCATTTTCGCCAATAACCGCAATCTTCTTGTATTTACCCGCTGGAATCGGAAAAAAGTGCTTGTCATTTTTCAATAAAACAATACCTTCTTCGGCCACCTTGCGGGCAGTTGCACTGTGGTTTTCACAAATGAAGCGTCCATAAGGGCGATTGGGAGCCATAGCAGTGCGGAAAATCAAGCGTAATACCCGACGTGCTTTATCATCCACAACAGAAACAGGAACCTCTCCTTTTTTTATTAAATCAAGAAATGGTTTTGCCAGATAATAATCGTCGTAACCGAATTTTGCTTTTGATGAAAGGCCATTGGTATAACTTCCCATTTCAATGTCGAGTCCGTTCAACGCGGCTTGTTTCGTATCGTGTGCTCCACCCCAGTCGGTAACCACTGCTCCGTCAAATTGCCAGTCGGTTTTTAAAATTTTGTTTAGCAACAGATCGTTATGACAACAATGCTGTCCACGTAACTGATTGTACGAACCCATAATGGACCATACTTTTCCTTCTTCCACCGCAGCTTTGAAAGCCGGTAAATATATTTCGAACAAGGCACGGTCGCTTAGGTTCACGTTGATATGTCCACGCCATTCTTCCTGATTATTCAGTGCAAAATGTTTTACACAGGCTGCCACACCGCTTTGTTGTACACCTTTGATATATGGAACCACCATAATGGAGGCCAGATATGGATCTTCGCCCATATATTCGAAGTTACGACCATTCATTGGCGTGCGATAAATATTTACTCCGGGTCCCAGCAAAATATCTTTCCGACGATAACGGGCCTCTTCACCAATGGCTACACCATAGGCATGTGACATTTCCGGATTGAAAGTAGCAGCAAGACAAGTTAATGCCGGGTAAGCAGTGCAAGAATCATTGGTGAAACCGGCATTTCCCCATGAGTCCCACTGGATTTCTTCGCGCACTCCGTGAGGACCGTCACTCATCCATATTTCCGGGATTCCCAAACGGGGTACACCGTGTGAACTGAATTTAGACTGGGCATGACATAACGCCACTTTTTCTTCCAAAGTCATGTGCGATAAAGCATCTTCTACGCGCCTTTCAATAGGTTGCGAATTATCTAAGTAAATCGGTTTCATACTTTGCGCATTAGTTTGCAGTCCTGCCAGCAGAAGGCAACACAAGGCTGTTTTTAATTTTTTCATTGTTTTTCTATGTAATTATTTGATTGTTTATTTGAAAGATACAATAATTCAGTCGCATCACCATTTAAAAATTACTTTCTGATCCTTTGCCAGTGTTATTGTTTTTTTTTTGTTGCCACAAACTAAAGTTGTTTTTCCTCCTGTTTTAGACAAGATTGTGACCGTTTTCGGTGTTTTGTTTACCCAATCCATCGACACCACAAAACCGCCACGGGCACAGATGCCGCTTACCGATCCTTTGCTCCATGCATCCGACAAGGCCGGCAATAAAGTTATTTGTGTCTCTGTAGACTGTACCAACATCTCGGCAACTGCTGCTGCGCCGCCAAAGTTCCCGTCAATTTGGAACGGTGGATGAGCATCAAAAAGATTGGGATAAGTACCTCCACCGCGGTGTTTACTGTCTTTTACTCCATCGGGGTCGACATAGCGCAATAATTCGCGGTACATTTTGTAAGCGTGATTACCGTCACCCAATCGTGCCCAAAGATTAATACGCCAGCCTTTCGACCAACCGGTTGTTTCGTCACCCTTTATTTCTAATGTTTTGCGACAAGCATTGGCTAACTCAGGTGTAGTGGCAGGTGTAATATGATTTCCGGGGAATAACCCAAACAATTGAGATTGATGACGGTGTTGTGGATCCTGATCGTCCCAATCGTAATACCATTCTTGTAAATTTCCTTTTTTGCCAATTTTATAAGGGTGCAAACGTGCCAAGGTGCTTTCAGCTTTAGCACGAAATTCAGCATCGATATTCAAGAGTTTGGATGCTTCGATTATCTGCATCAAACAAGCACGAATCATAGCCAGATCAGCTGTTCCTCCGTAAAAAGTAGCACCGGCATATCCTTCGGGTGTAACAAATTTATTTTCGGGTGAAGTAGAGGGTGATGTAATTAGTTTGCCTTCTTTGTCTTCGACCAACCACTCAATGCAAAACTGAGCTGCACCACGCATAATGTCATAAGCTTCGTTTTTCAGATAGTTCTTGTCTTGCGTGAACAGAAAATGCTCCCAAAGATGTGTACTTAGCCACGCACCACCCATGTTCCAGCAAGCCCAAACCGGATCGTCGTTACCAAAGTTACCTACCGGATTGCTCATAGCCCAAATATCGGTGTTATGGCACACTACCCAGCCATTTGCACCATAAAATGTTTTGGCAGTAACTTTACCTGTCTCCGAAACGTTTTTGATAAAGTTTAGCAACGGAAGATGCATTTCAGACAGATTGGTGTTTTCGGCCAACCAGTAGTTCTCCTCGGCATTGATATTGCTGGTATAATTACTGCTCCAGGGTGGACGCAGGTATGGATTCCAAATACCTTGAAGATTTGCCGGAACACCGAGCGTACGTGAACAACTAATCAATAAGTAGCGTCCGTATTGAAAGTAAAGTATTTCCAGATTTTTATCTTCTTTACCTTCGGCATAACGTCGTAGACGTTCGTCGGTAGACAGATTTGGTGCTGTAGTTGCTCCCAGATTTAAACTTACGCGATTAAAAAACTTATGATAATCGGCCAAATGTGCTTCTCTCAAATCTGTTATTGTCTTTGAAAACGCTTTTGCCAATTGATCAGAAGCTATTTTCTGATTGTCCAACCCGTTGGTGGCCGGATTTTTATCAAAACCATTAAAACTGGTAGCTATTGAAACATAAATGACCGCTTCGGTGGCATTGCTAAGTACCAAAGTACTATCGGTAGTGGTAACCGTGCCATCCGTATTTTTTATTTTGGCATAGGATGAAAAACGGGTTCCTTTGTTTTCGTCAAAGACGACAGAATTAGGATTATTCCCTGTGTAGCTTGGCATTGCTATGATAGGAGCATAGCCGTTTGCTTCCAAGACTTTGTTGGTCGTGCTAATTTTATATTTTAATAAGCTATTGAAATTTACATCAACATTCAATGCTCCTTTTTTACTACTGGTGAGTTTGATCACCATCACTTTGTCTGGATTCGAAATAAAATACTCGCGGGTATATTTTACACCATCAACTTCATAGACTACCTTCGAAATTGCATTCGCGATATTTAATTCACGGTAATATTTAGTAGGAGTACCATTGTTTTTAAAATTCAGGAACAGCGTGCCTAATGGTGCATATGAATTAGAATATATCCCCTGAAGCTTACGGTTAAGCTGATCGGCCAGTTTATAATCCTCATTTTTTAAAGCCTCTCTAATGGCCGGTAGATTTTTATATCCTTCGGGGAGCATGTTTGCATTCACCGGTTCACCCGCCCAGAGGGTGGCATCATTCAAATAAATCTGGTCGGAGTTAATACCTCCAAAAACAGATGCTCCCATTTTACCATTTCCGAGCACCAGACTTTCTTCAAAATACTGAGCCGGTTTGTTGTACCACAAAACATGATTGGATTGAGCCTTAATATTACCTCCTACTAAGAACAAAAGTCCTAATGCCGTTAATGTAATTTTTTTCATACAAGTTTATCTTCTTCATTATCTATTTTACATCGGTCTACACCTAATATATTCTTTTGCAAATATACATATTTGTCAATAAAGTCACCCAAACTCTGCTTAATACTTATCTGATTTCATTTCTGCGTTAAACCTTTCCATGCATCAGTACGGAAAGGGATGGCAGGAAAGCCTTCGGCATTGATTAGATTAGAATCAGGGTTATCACACCAAGCATATCGTACAGCCACCGGATTAGCTACTTTATCCGATTTTATAATTAGTTCATCGCCGATAATTAGTGCTTTGGCATGATAAAACTTCTTATCTGCTCCGGCAATGGTGAATTCGCGCGGATACTGATTATCATTGGTTTTAAGTCCCGATCCCCTTCCTGAAAATGAAATTCGAATCATATTACCCTCAATCTTATAGCTGCTGAATAGCGGACCGGAGGCAATAATATTTTTTTGATACGCTACCTTATCAGCCAGCAAAGCTAATCTAAGACCAACATCTTGCTTATTGGTAGGATGGATCGTTTTTGCGTCTCCTAAATCAATAGTACAAGCCATTCCTGTATATGGTTGCACCAGCGCCATGGCTTGTGC
>WSSedL1CaDRAFT_10000120_pt1 | contig 49386 bp, 48 predicted proteins | sample WetSurSL1Cattail_FD_9464 | JGI IMG/M metagenome (IMG submission 9464)
TAAATGCCCTGTTTGTGGCTGTGACAGACTTCATCACTACATGGGTCTGTCACCACCAGCCATTGCTTGAACTGTATACTTCAATTCATCGCCCGTTTGGGGAGGGGGAAGCTATGCTTATTTTACCATATTTACTCGTACTATTGCACACCTTCCTCTATGCTATATATGAAAAGCTGTTTTTTATTGTATGTTTTAGGGAAGCCAAAGAATTCAATCCCCATAGCTCCTGCCCCTCCATCCGCAGTTAAGTTCAATGGCAATTATCCAACATTTAGCGTCAGCTTACTGCTTACTTTACTCTCGTGCTTCTTATCTGAGGCACGAGCTTTTTGCCGCTAAATCTCGGATAACTCACTACTCATTATGTAGAAAAATAGTCATTCTGTTTATGCTTGCAAATCAGTGGGCTTCTTTTAATGGAACGCCGATATTTTTTAAAAAACAGTCAACATCTCTGTTCCCTGTTTTTTCTGCTTCCTCTGTAAAAAAGCAGCCTGGTAAACCGCCTTTCGTACGATGGAACAGTACACATGAACAACATTTTCCCCACTTATCGCAGTTGGTAAAAGTACATTTGCAATGATTTTCACTTCCTAAGTTACTTGAACGTTCACATGATGACATTAGAGTTTCCTCCCTTACAGTATATAAATAATATATATTTGTGCTAATTACCCATTATTCCGCTTATATGTAGTTACAAATCATACTCGATATGAATTGAGTTAAACATAATGGGAAGTTCAAGCATAAATCCATGCTCCCGGTTTTTTCACAATGCACTAATAGATTTCCTCAGCCGTTTGCGGCAATTCCTTTATATGATTTATAAATACAAAACTTCCGGTCGCTTCTTCCTTGTTATATTTAAATTCAAAAGCTTCCCCAACAACCGGCGCTATTTCATCAAACAGCTCACATGTGGTAATGAGTGCATTCCATGCACAGTCGTAATCGCTTAAGTTAAATGTCGTCATAAGACGGTTCCATATATCAGGATTCAGATAATCCTTCAGGTATTTTCGAGATTTACCAAGACTAAATTCAAATTCTTTGTCAATGCAGACATACCAGCTCAACATCAGCAGTAAGTCATCTCTCACATAATAATTCAGAGAATCGATTGTATAGAGGATCTCTTTACGCCAAAGCCCTTTTGCACAGTAAGGAGCTACCCACCAAAAATTATTACATCTACTGTAATATCGCGCGAACGAAGGTTTTTCCACCCAATAATTTTCATCCGATGCGGGGGGGAGCTTGGGCAAAATTCCTTCTTTATCGAGCAGCGTAACAGTAAGTGAGTCGGTTCCGAAGTTTTCTAATGTGCAATCCAGAGTTTCAATATGTAAATCAATCCTATTCCCATCCGCAAATTGCATTAGGTAGCCATAAGATTTCGACAAGTCAACGTTACGCCCCTGCATTTTGTCAAGCTTATCCGGCTCTTGCATAACGATTCGTTCACCGAATACATCAATCCATCCTCTATCTTTAAGAAATGGCCCCGTCTCTGTGACGATATATACAACATCATAATCTCTGAAAATATCTTTCGGAGCATTCGGATTTGCTCTTGAACCATTGATATAAACAGCTCTAATACGGTCATCATCTTTTGCCACTCTGAGAATCAAATCCATCATCTCTGTTTGAAAACGCATTTTTTTCCTTCCAATTCTATCAATAATTATATTGTGCTATCAAAGAATATCATAAACATTATGCGAAGTTCAGTATACCATTACAGAACTGTTGAGTTTGCTCATCTTGTACACTTAGACAGATTGTACTTTTCTATATTCAAACGAAAAGACAAACCATCATAGGTTCTTCCCCTAATTGATCGGATGCCGTTTTTTCTGTGGCACTCTTCAAAGCCCAATTTATCTGCCAAAGAAATCATTCGTTCATTCCCAGACCACGTCTGTATATATATTTCCGATTCTCCGCCCTTCAGCAAGTAGTCAACAAAAAGACAAAGAGCATGAAACGCGTACCCATTGCCTCTTTGAGATGTTTCGGGTATATCGATTCCGATGGCGCATCTTGTCCCGCTTTCTGAATAACAGAAATTATCATCAATGGTATAGGAATTGCACCAGCCAATATACACATTATCTATCGTGCAAATTTGAAAGCCTAACCGCTTTTCCTCATCTGGCATGGTATCGAATTTATTAATCCAGCTCCTCATTTTTGTAATATACCTAGTTAAATTTTTTTCTTCTTCTTCCTTTGTGAGATTCTCATATTCCCACGGAGCATCCCAAAGCTGCCACTCCGTTTCAATTGTTTCCCAATAAATGCGCTTTTCTATATCACTTTCTATAAAGTCCCGCAATATTACCTTTTCATCACTGATAGCAATCATAATAGTCCCTTTCGTTTCGCCAAATATGAATAATTAGATTATGCTCCCATTGAACGTCATATACAAACTGTGAAGTTCGTTTTGACTTCTCTAAGGGTAGTTATGTAATTCTGTTCAAACAAATTCTTTAGCTCTTTGATATCAAAGATATTATTAAATGAATCTTTGGATTATCATTGAACTTAAATATATTACACGTTGGAAAATATTTTGCGTTTTGAGCATTTTTGTATCTGGTTATTTCAGCATCATTAATTCCAGTAAAATCTTTATAAAGATACATTGCATCCACTGCCCTAGATAAAGCTTCAACTTCTAAAACTGAAATCTCTATCTGTGATTTACAACCATCAAGACTTGATAAATAATCCATTACAAAGAGATTTTGATCTTTCCTGACTTCTTCTCTCAACCAATCCTGCGTAATTGCGATATTACCCCTTTCATCGGAAAGGGGTAATATGAAATTATAATTATTTTTATTATTAGCAAAAAGCTTAATTTTTGCTGCAATATTTATGATTGGTTTTTTAGTATTATTCTCGCAAAACGTAATGCTTAAGGTATCTGGAAATATACCCATCATCTTCTCTCATCCATTTTATTTTAGAAATTAATAAAACCACTTCAATACTCTAAAAATAAATATAATCATTAATTACCTTGACAATATGCGTTGTACTCATCTACATAGATTGCAAAAGGTGAACATGCAGATCACGCTTACTTTTGCATGCATTTGAAAAAGCTGGCTATTTGGAAACGGAGAAAGGGCATGCTGGCCTACCTTTTGGGATCAGGTCAGAGTCATTACTGACCCCCTTACTTAATATTGCCATCATTTTATCACAGTTACACTTAATTATTTTAGCAAATCACATGATATCTCTAACCATTGCAATTCAGGATTCACCAATACATTTTCTTCTAATGTTCTTATTTTTTTCGAATTACATTGTGGACATATTCTTCTATCTATACTTAAGCCAAAACCATTTCCGTTTGAAGACTTTTTAATATATCCTTGTAATTCAGCAATAAACTTTGCAGCCTTTTTCATATCAATAGGATCGTTCAACTTATGCCCTTTGATAAGTTTAGTCATCAAGTCAATATATCCACTCTTATTATAAGTTGGAAGCCACCTAATCTCAGACCCATTAATTTCTTTAAACTTTACTATGTCGTTACCATTTGGAATAAATACATCAAAAGAATTCCCGCAATTTTCACATCTATAGGTTATCTGGTTCACCCAATACTTTTCAGGTAATTCAGGAATACAGTATTTTATCATTAACTATACCTCCAACATTAACAACTCTCCTACTTTTCAAGATAATGAATTTTGGCATTGGTAATTTGCGCATCACTTGGCATCACCCATCCGCTTACACCACCGCCAGCTCTACCACCATTAATGGAACTAGGGCTTAGTCTGTTATAAGGAGAAGCTATGCCTGACATAGCCTATTATTTCTAAGACCTTCTGCTTGCCGTGTTGCTCATTATTCCGCTTACCCACACTATTTGTAGCTATGGGAATTTAGTAAACATTATGGGAAATGCGCCAAATCAAAAGTTGTCGAAGGCATACCGTCCCCGAACTCTTCCGTAAACGCCTATGCACGCCTATGCTATATATGTAGTTTTATGAAATCAAATTTTGGTCTTGCTAAAATATCATCCATAAGTGTGACTGCATTAGACTTAAATGTTTGAGTTGTGAGCAGGGCTTGAATCGTTTCCTGTTCGCCAGATGAAAGCCTATCAAAATAATCTGATTTTGATAGGTACAATTCCTCATAAGCATCCAGAATAATATTGTTTAAGATATCAACGATTTCTTGATCGGAGCAACTGTTAACATACTGCAAGAAATCTCTTGAAGAGCTTGTGGTGTGTCTACGGCTAATAGCAAAGAAAACTGTTATTTGATTTGTTGAAACATCAGGTAAAACAATTGTTGAGATATGGCTATAACGTTTGTCTTGGAAGTTGTCGATAGTTGGATTATGATACATCTGCTCGACTTCTTCTCTGTTCAGATATTCTCTAACCGTCTGAAAGCAAAAGTTTGGATTTTGAACCCTTAAGGTTTTGACTTGACTACAAATTAGAGCTGGATTACTAATTTGCCATGTTTGGTTTGCGGTATTATAATTTGCTTCAATATCAGATATGATCTCACTTAACTCCTGATACATTATTTGGTTCTTTCTTAGATCCAAAATTAAGTCCACTGATGTCTGCGCTTCGGCAGAAGATCGAGGAATAAAATCCTTTTTGTAATAATCCGGTGTTCCTCTTAATGATATTCGAGTAATTATTTGTTGCGTAATCTCTTTCTTTGAAAGCATATAGTAAAAATTTCTATAAACAAGCGCATACTGTTGCTCTTGAGAAAATGTCATGAGGTTGTTAGCTTCGATTACTTCAAACAGTTCTCTATCGTGCGTATTACAAAAGCCGTTAAAAGTACTGGCTAAAGAAACAGTTTCACTCTTTAATTCGATGCTTTCATTTTCTAAAGTGCCCATAGGTATAAAATGATATACTTCTTTGCTCGAGCCATATATTTGATTCAAAAATCTATTGTTTTGTATTGAGTGACAACGCTGTGTATTTTCGCTACACCCTCTCCAATGGCATATTTGAGTTTTCCATTTTCTGCGATTCCATGTTTCGGTTTTTAAGCTGTGATATAATTCCTTTAGTTGGCTTTTAGTTCTACACTCCAGAGGGTTTGCCTTGCAACACCATTTATATTTCAGCCCAGAACCACATGGACATGGTTCGTATACATCCACTCCGTATGTGCGTATAAAATGGTTAATTTGACGCTCATCTAAAGTTAAATTCATGAAATCCTCCTTGCTACATCATAGTATACTTGTTATCCTATATATCCAAAAAACATATAGAAATAAAGTACATTTTTCTACATTCCACGACTAATATAAAATTTAAGTTGTTCGTGATCTTTTAATATTCTACGTTTAAACACAATGAGAAGATAAAGAGAAAATATATTTTTTCTCTTTTATATTAGTGGCTGTAAGAACTGAATAAGCGCAGCTACTGCAGTAGCAAACTCTGCTGTTCCTTTTATTGCTTTAATCCCTGCAATAGCTGTCTTAATAAAACCTTTTCTGGGTTTATCTGTTTTCAGTTCCTCTTCAACAACCTCCAGACTATTTGCAAGCGTTTCCTCATCCCCCTCAGATAAAGACTCGCTTTCAGTTTTTACGGCATTTATTAATTCGGACAGCCGTTTGGCATCAATTGTGTTAACTGTAGAAGTAGCATTAATCACTGCACTATCGCTAGCGATATTAACTTGCCCGTTTGTCACCGTAATTGAGTAAGTGTTTTTATCATCCAATCCCATATCAATACCTATTTTTGTTAAAAACCGCTCTATCTGACGTATTAGAACCATTACGACTCGTTCATTAAAGCTCTTTACCATATCCTGATATTTGTTTGAAGAAGAGTAACCTATCGCAACTCCATATTGAATTTCAATGTCTTTATCGTCAATATAACAGAGAATTGCAAAAACATTTCGGATTTCCTCTTCATCAGAAGTTCCAAGAGAGAAAATTGAATCACCATATGATTCCGTGACTTCTTGGAACTCTTGCGGAAGGTCTTGATCACAATCACCGCAATCTACTATGTAATCATGGATAAGCTCATTGGCTCGAATAAACGCAATAAACTTAGAGAGCACTCTATTGTAATCAGCAAAATCTACCTGCATTAAACGATTCGAGATGCTATTAAAATCATATATAATTTTCTTTAATTCAGTTCTATTCAAGTTCAAAATTCTTCACCCCACAAAACGGGCAGTAGCACCCCGTCATTTTTAATATTGGTTTAACCTTTGCAATTCGATTGCAACAAGGAAAAGTTGCTGCCTCTAATGCTTCTATCCCGGAGCGAATCGGACTTTCTGGTTCGTGTTCTGGTTTCCTTCCAGTTTTGAAAGTCACGGGACCTTTTCTGAATTGGGTCTCCATTTTTTTGAATTGATCATTAATCGAATCCATAGCATTGTTCTGTCCCATTGCAATTGCAAGCTCTAAAATATCATCCGTAATATAGTTGTCACTGGTCAAACCGCAACTTGGACAAAATAGTTCAAGTATACTATCATCCTTGACATCAGATGGTGTAGCCTTAAAGTAAGTACCGCAATGCGAGCATCTCAAGAGAACATATCCATCATCATCGGTAGGTATAGATATTTCCATGTGAAATTCATCACCCATTTACTCTTCCTCCACTTTGAACCCATTCGCAATCTTTTTCTAGTATTTTTTGCGAATCAACAGTGTCATATTTAAGCAATTTTCTCATTTGCTATTTGTGACACTTCCAAAGATTGCTGATCAAGTTAAACATAATGGGCAGCTCACTCTCACTCTCCAAACACACATTCCTGGTAATAAACGAAGTTCGTAGATCCATCTAGCAATATGAAGATTACCAACTTTGAATCGTCCCAGGTTGGGCAAAAACTTCATCCAGCCTTTTTAAGAATGGTACCAATAGGAAACTCACATATACTTATTATAGCTAGCGGTGTCAACTCGGCATTTTCTTTCTGTGTATAATATTGAGTCATTTATAAGTAGTTAAGTCAAATTTAGCCGAGCATTCATTAAGTGCCATTCTATGTACTGGAATATTTAAAGTTGCTGCAATTTCAGTCAGCTGTTTAGAATGTTCCGGAGAACATTTCATGCCAATGAAAATCTCTTTTGGACTTGCGTCAATATATGGCATCCCTCTCGCTATGGCACCTGTTGTGCATCTAAATTCATTTTCATAGCTCCAAGAGACATGCTTTAAATTACATAACAGCAACGGCATATAAACCATGGATAAATCATCAATCAATATCTTTTTATTACCAACCGCAGATTGTTTTTCTATTGCACTGATAAGCATATTAGCCTGTTGTTCCATTAAACTAGTTACATCAATACGCTGATCTGTGTACTGTACGGGAAAGGTACAATCTGATAACTCCATATTGTGTTTCATATTATACGAAACACAGAAACCCGTATGATTATTAGAATAGTGCGCCCACATAGGCATAGAATGCACACCGTTTGATGTCAACGCTGTTGCTTTTATAAATGAAGTGAAATCATCGATTAGCTTTCCGCCGCAGGATGCTAACCTGTCAAATTTTTTTAGTTGATTTGCATCATAGTAGTAACCTTTTCCATCAAAGGGGTCATTAAATTCTTTTATATCAGATAAAAAAACTTTACTTTCCATTAATGTCTGAAGTTTCTGGCTGTTCAGTTTTTTATCGTCCGTCAATGAATAATATTTATATAATACATCTGGAATATACAAGCGAGTGATCTTATAGACTTCTTTAAAAATCACATCCTTAGCTACTCCATCCGCCATATTCATAATATACATTGCTTTGAGATAATCCATAGGTGTCTCGCGCCATTTTTCAATATCAAATTTATTTTCATCTATCGGCTGTTCTGGAACTGCATACTGCAGATCATCAAGCTTCACGTGTTTCACCTCCAGCATATTATCTTTTATTGCATTTTCTTTCTATATTGCTTGTACTAAACGTTTTGTGAAGTTATAAAAGGGAAAAGACGACTTAGTGCGCATCATAACCACCTTCATGTATAGCACGCAGCGATTCTTTAAATATTATGCAACGGCTCTTATATTCCTCGCTTTCTTGATATGTCAAATCTATTTTCACTTTGGCCATTGGTCTGAAATACATTCCATAATTCTCCGGGTAAGGTGAATAGTCAGATGTACCTGCACAAACAATACGTTTGGCGTTTTTGCCTTTATTATCACCTAGTCTTAAGAGGACTTCTCTTATCGAAAGTTTATGGAATCCTTTTTCAAAGAACAGAAAGTTTAGGCCACCTTTTCGGCGCAGAGATTCGTACACCAAACAATCCGGGTGTTGAGAAGCAATCTGAACAATTAGATTTTTTTCAATAATGGTAAGGTTTTGGTCAGATTCAATTTTGTTAAGAATTATATTAAACCCTATATCTCGTCCATCAATAATGATAAGAGGTTCCTGATTTGCTATTGTTGGGAAAGTGCTGGTTGCATCGTCATATGCCCAAAATGTCAGAAGATTATTGCCTGCATTATGATACTTTACTTCTGCTCTTGAAGTTTGCGGAGAATCTGCCCAATAAGATACACGTTCATTGGGAAACAATTTTGAATATCTGTTTTCCGGTGTTCCCGAACGCAAATTTCCAGCATGTAACTCACTGACCGTTTTCCCATAAAGGTTCTCACGGAACGAAATACATCTGAAAAACACGAATTCATCTGTTACATATAAAGGCAGTTCTCTATGTTTGTAAATTGTTCTTCCTAAATCCTGATTTGAAAATAAATTACTCATGTTTAGCCCTCAATCACTTCGAACTTTCACATATCCGTTCAAACTCATAGCAATGTACAAAACAGCCTTTTTCATAGAAATTCCCCGATTAAACCACAGCATTATTTTAAGCATCATAAACATACTGGGAAACTCCATAAAACTGCTATGTGGTCACGCACATTTATCTCCATCTTTGTTTGTCACATTTTATCAGGCTTTAACGTTTTTGCTAAACTCAAATTACTTATTCTGTTGCAAAATCTAGATTTCTTTTAAAAGATAGAGCATCGCTGCGATTGCTTTCTCCCAACGTTCATTGTCTGTCAACGGGATAGGCGTTTCTCGAGTCTCATGGACGATTCGGTTCCGCATGGAGTAAATGAATTTAGCCAGCGTTTGATCCTCACAAATACTTTTCAATATCTTTATAGCATTTGATTCAGAAGAACACCTCTCAATTATTTTGTCTATGCCATCTAAATCTTTCGGTTGCCAAGAAAGCTCATCGTAAAGCATACAGCTGAGTGTTTGTGGCGAAATGCCTAAGCCCAATTTATTATGTAGAGTTTGTACGGACTCGTAAGCAAATTTGTCTTCCAAACACTGATACAAGTATAAGTAAGAAATATCCCATGATAATGAAGTATAGGCTAACAAAACATTTTTGAACTGGATTGAGTCCAAATTCCCCTCGTATATAATTCTCTCCCAAGCATCTTTTGAGATATCACCAAAAGGATTATTGCCCATATCAAACTCTATTGCGACTTGGGCTAGCACCCAATAGAAAGCATTTGTATTTTCTCGAATGTCGACTGCATCATCTTTCAAACCGATCTCATAACAATGCACACTAGGAAAATACTGTTCAATTTCTTTCCACTCATGTCCATGATAGTCATCGAATGTCTCGTATAATACTTTATCGTATATTTCTGCTTGTAAGGTTTGGTCCACTTTGGGTGTAAGCAGTCCCTCAGCGCCAAAAACTGTTGCTAAACCGGCACTCACAACGGTTTCTTCTAGTACATCTGGCAACTTTTCAATACACGCATTAATATTTATAAGGCACAGATATTCTTTTTCGGAGAGTAGCAGTAGAAGGCCATAAGCATTTTTGGAAAAACGGTGGACACGCTTTATTTGAACGTGTTTCAACCATTCTTTGTCTTCTTCGTTTGTGGCAATGTAACGAATACAATCAGGCACTCTTTCTGCTAGTTCTTTATTCAGACTGTCACAAATATTACGGAAGAATTTTTGGTTCTCTTCTTTCATGTTGCGAGACATTTTTTATCACCAATCTCAGTATGCATTCCAGCATATCTCAAAAGAGCTAAGACTTGATCCTTCCTCATAAAGAGTGGTAAAAGCCGTCTTAAAGAACTCACGCTCAAAGTCACCGACTTTTGAAGACTTCCTATTTACCAATTTTTCTGAAAGTGTTGGAAGAGCAAGGAATAGTTTCAACTCCTCAACAGGCATTGTCTCCATTACTGTTAACATTTGTTCAAAGGATTCCCGATAACCGCGCCATTTTTCATCCAAAAATTCTTTAGATTGAGTATTGCCAGGGCGTCCTAGCATCAATATTGCAGTAGATACCATAAAACCAACACATGCGGGTTGGCTGCTGAAGATATCTATTCCATTTAGAAAGCGCTCCTTATCTTCCTCTGCGTCTGTCGCGACTTTGGTAAAGCAAGCATCTAATCTGGCCATAAGGGATAATGCCTCAATGAATTGATGCGTAGAATCATTATTCGAAGTTAAATCTAAAAAGTCTAATCTGACAAACTCATCTGAAAGCCGTTCTTTGATATCTATTTTTTCTTTTCTTGAGCCAAAGACCAAATACATTTCTAAAATGTTGCTGGACTGATATTGCTTAGCGCTTCTGCGACGCCGCCCATCATCAATGCTAAAAATTGATATATCCGGAACATCACGTTGAATCTGTTTTAGGACAGAACTAAAAACGGTTTCAAGTTGTCTTTTCACATCCCAAGGAACTTGGCCAGAATTCAGAACCAACATTCGATAAATAAGGTTGTTTACATTTTGAGCCAACCACAACTCAACACGGATTTTGTAATCTCTTAAATTAGAAGATTTTGCCGCCTCAAACATAGCTGTTGTTCTTTGCATGCCGTCAATTAACGAAAGGTCTTCCGCATTGTCAATAAGCCATTGAATCAACTCGGCCTCGCTTTTTTCTGAAAATTCTTGGTAGTTAATTCCTTCTATTGCAGCACCTATAACCACAGGCGGGAGAACTGTCCCGCTTGCAATATCGTCAATCATACGCTTGCGTATTCTAATCGCAGTACTTGACTTGAGTGCTCCGCGCTGTCCCTCAATTCCTCCACGATTTTTATAGGCACAATTAATCAATGATTCGTACTGTGAAAATGTAACAGTAAAAATAACAGACATACAGTTTCCGCGGCAGTCAATTAAATAGTCCATAGTTAAACTCCTTTTCTAGAACGATAATGATTCATATTCAATATTATATTATTTTTCAATAGAAAATGCGCTACCATCAATACAATTGTGTGTATTGCACTATCATAATATTAGAGATACTGCTGACATATAGATAAATGCCTTGTTGCAAATTCCTATTTGCCGAGCTTCGCCTAATTGCTAAGACATGCCGCCGACCGAACTTCGTATAATTGCTATGACATGACGTTGATCGAGCTGCCCATTATTGCTATAATCTCTTGTTTGCTCAATTTCGTAAGCTATAATCCGTAACCGATCTAGCTTCATGTTGTAACTAAAACTATGGGTCACGGTTAGGCTTGCCACTCAATACGATTCGACATCGTTACCAATATAATACTATAATATCACTATATTCTTATTTTACAATAATATACTTGGTATTTAAGCAAATATTTCAATCAATAATATTTAGGCTTTAAATTCAGCCCAGTACGACCTGCCTGATAATTACCATATTCATTGGTAACTTTACACAATTATATCCTTCTATTGAAAAACAATAATGCACCCTCGAAAGGGTGCAGCATGTAAAAATATTTCGTTTGTATTTATTCCATCTCAATATGTAATTCATCATCAAGCTCGGTGTCTAGACCTTCCTCTAAATTCTCCTGTTCCTCAAGTAACCCCTTCGCGGACAGCATAGAATCGGTTACAACCCTGGTCAAATAGCTGTAATCAGCATATTTCCCATCGGAAGCCATTACCAGGGCATCACGCACATAGCCTGATTTTACTCTTAATAACTCTTTATCAATCGGGAAACCTTTTGTTTCTGCAAATTGGGTCATAAACGTGACAACCGTCCTTGTATTTCCCTCCCGAAAGGGATGAACTTGCCATAGTTTCGCAGTTAACTTTGAAAAAAGTATTCCAGCTTTTTTAAAATCCAAAGACTCCCATTTTGATTTATTAATTCTACCAATTGCACTTTCCATATCTTTTTCGATATCATTTGGCTGTGAATATTTAATGGAATCGCCGCCGAGAACCCGTTCGCCTTTTACAATCGGGATGGTTCTTTCTTCTCCTGCCCACTCATAGATATCCTCAAATATGTATTTGTGGATTGCTTTTAGCCTTTGATAATCGAAAGTGCCAGTGATAGCTGTGTCTATATCCAATAGTTTGACATAGGTAATATCACTTTCAGCCTGATCTAAGTCTGGATTATTTTTTATGCCAAGTTTGTTTTTAAGAACATGAACGTCTTCATAAAGGTATTCATCTCGCATTTTAATTACCTCTTACATTAAAACAAGGTTAGTGCCGTTAAGCACTAACCTTGTACCGAGCAATCGTGTTTTGCAAAATCTTTGAAATTTCCATTTGGCCATCGATATATTTTTGCACCAATGCCATAGTTGCATCAGACGGTTCTTGTGCATCAAGGGTTGAAATTCCTAAAGCTTCTGCCGCTATTTTTTTTCTTTGTGATTTTGTAGTATTTGCTATCAAATATTTTTGGGACATTACAATAACCCTCCCATTTTTATGTTTCCATGAATTGTTTTTATTATACCATTTGCATGCGCTGTGTCAACTCAAATTTAAAGTGTTGTAGAAATCTTGTTCCTGCTCCATGCGTTATAATTCTATATTAATTTCATTTCTGGATCATCAGATAAGTCTTCTTTATTTTCCTGTTCTGATAAGTCAAGTTGCTGCTTCAACTGCTGGTTTTGCAATTTCAGTTCTTTTATTTCCTGACGAAGCTCCGTGTTTTCGCTCTGTAATTCTATCATCAATTTTGAAAATGCTGATAGAGTAGCAATACTCTGGTCTATTTGAGCCTGATTCCCGGTTAGCTGTTGCCGCTTTAGGTTTTCTTGATTTTTAGCTTCGGACATTTCTTCTTTTATGGATTTGACTTCTTGAATGATAGTTCTATTTTGCCCGCTCAAAGTTGTATCTAAGAGATTTCCTACTTTTTGATTGATAAAGTCTTTAATTTGTTCATGCTGTCCACTAAGCGTAGTGTTATCAAGTTTACCTAGTTTACCATCAATTAAACCTACTAATGTTTTGTTATCTAGATTACCGAACTTAGCATCAATATCCTTGTAACCTTTTCGATTGCCCATCCAATTTAAATAAATCGAGCCGGCGACAGCAACAAGTGCTGCCAATATTGTTACGCAACCTCCGATTATTGCTCCTTGTACAGCACCCATAATAAATTCACTCCAGTCCATTACCATTACCTCCATTATATGACATATTAATTCATATATCAAATTAAATTTTATCTTTGCAAAGCAAAAATAGCTAATCTGATTATCACAGTTAGCTATTTTCGCTTTTGGGTTGATCTTTGCTGATCTTTTTTAAATCGTCATTCCAGTCCTTCAGTTTGCTTTTCAGAATGCTGATCTCATAGCCGCGTCTGAGCTGCTCATATATCGTAGAATCTAAATTGTCAATTTTTAAACCATCTCTAATTCGCTGCAGTGTATCTTCTAGTTGTAAAACCGCCTTTTGTCCGGTTTCGTCATTATCCAGACATAAAACGATCTGCGTTATCTGAGAATGCTCCAACAAAAAACGGAGTAGCGCCCGATCCGCTACCCCGCCTAATGATATATAATTATGATGCTGCCATTCCTTCATTTTGTTAAGGCATATGAATGACAGCAGGTCAATCGGTGCTTCAAACACATATAGTCGGTTGGAACCGCCGTAGTAATTGAAGAAATAATCCTTTTCAGAGCCTGGAACGTCTCGTCGGTATGGTTTATCAGACAAAGTACCTTTCTCATGTGCCGCTCTGGCCTTCCCGGTTGCATCATAGCCGACGAAAACGGTGTTATGCGTTTTGCAGCTTTCATATAAACTTCTGTTATGTACAAAAAATGAGATGATATCCGGATCAATGCACCGCTCTTGCATCAGGTAAGCATAAATGCGCTGCATGTTAAGGCTTTTCGATGGTAATTTGAACAAAAAGCGTTCCCGTGGCTTAGATTCAGACCTTACAAATTCAACACCATCATACTCTTTACAGATCAGTGTGCTTACTGCGTCCTGAAAGTTCATTTTGAAGAAAAGACACATAAAGTCAATGGCCGTCCCTTTTTCACCTGTACTGTGCTGATAAAAATAGTAATCGCGGAATTTGACACTGTCATGTTCTTTCCATGCCCATTCAACTCCGCTGCGAATGACCCCTTGCCCTTTTGCCTCCAGGATGCTCTTGATTGATGTATGAGCAGCCTGGTCAATTTCATCCTGTGTGAATTTTACGAACTTTGACATAATTTAGACTCCTTTCTCAATTACATAGATTGCTCCTGATCATCGTATTTATGTCCATGGGATACCTTTAAAGCTTGCTGCTTCTGCATTAGTTTCCTGTCCTGCCGGTATTTATGGGTGGTGCTGTCATTGATACCATTACCCATGTTTCGTGCAAAAGCGCGGAACAGGCCAAGAACAGAGCTGACGGCCGCTTGTGCTTCAAATGATTCAATCTGTTTCAATCGTTCTGCTGCAAATTCATTGCCGGCGTCAGCTGACATCGTGAACCACTGCTTTGCTGTACTTATACTTTTTTCTACACCCAACCCGAACTCAAACATTGTTCCAATTTTATATTGCAGACCGGAATCAGGTTCTACCTGAAGAGATTTCATGAATCCCTGAAAGGCCATAGAATATAAAGTTTGAGCGCGCTGCTCATTGACCGGGACGCCTTCTCCAGTCTGTAACATTCGGGCAAGTTGGAATTGTGCCTGGGCATTTCCTTTTTCAGCACTGAGAGAAAACCAATTCGCTGCGGCGGCATAATCCGCGATTGTTCCTTTACCACGGTAAAACATTTGGCCAATGCGGAATTCTTGGCTGTCATCCGGATTTTCATGTTCAGCTTGGATGAATCCGTTTAAGGCAAGGTTATAAAAGAACCGTGACTGAATTTCATTGTTAGGGATATCCATACGTTGCTCAAATATTTGTCCGGCTTGAAATGCAGCGTAAGCATTACCCTTTTCGGTACTCACTGTGAACCAGCGCACAGCTTCTACCGGATTCGGTTGTGTTCCTTTGCCGTGAAGGTATATGGAGCCGATGCGGTATTCAAGCTGCTCATTCGGTTCGTTCTGTTCCTGAAGGAGAAATCCAGCCAATGCGTTAAAATAAAGTTTTTGCGCTTTGACTTCATCTTTTGGAACAGCCTTTCCATCAGCAAGTAGTTCAGCAGCTTGGTATGCAGCATAAGTGTTTCCTGTATCAGCACTCAATAAGAACCAGGAAAGAGCGTCCACCGGATTCTCCTGTGTACCTTTACCGTGAAAGTACATAGAGCCAATGCGGTATTCAAGTTTCTCATTTGGCTCTGCTCGTTCCTGATCCAGAAATCCGGTCAATGCTTCAGCGTAGAGTTTTTGTGCACGTACTTCATCCTTTGGAACAACTTTTCCATCAGAAAAAAGTTCAGCTGCCTGATATGCAGCGTAAGAATTTCCTTTGTCGGCACTCAGTAGAAACCAGGGCAGAGCTCCCGCCTGGTTCTGCTGTGTTCCTTTACCGCGAAAGTACATAGAACCGATGCGGTATTCAAGCTGTTCATTCGGTTCGGTTCGCTCCTGCTCCAGAAATCCGGTCAATGCTTCTGTGTAAAGCTTTTGCGCTCGTACTTCATCCTTTGGGACAGCCTTTCCATCAGAAAGCAGTTCCGCAGCCTGATACGCTGCGTAAGAGTTTCCTTTATCAGCGCTCGATGTAAACCAGCGCAGAGCTTCCGTTGGATTTTCCTGAGTTCCTTTGCTGTGAAGATACATGGAGCCGATGCGGTATTCAAGCTGCTCATTTGGTTCGTTCTGTTCCTGAAGGAGAAAACCGGCCAATGATTCAGCATAAAGTTTTTGCGCCCGTACTTCATCCTTTTTCACAACCTTTCCAACAGAAAGCAGTTCTGCCGCCTGATATTTCGCATAATGATTGCCTTTTTCAGCAGCTTTAGTAAACCAGTGTAAGGCTTCCTGTGGATTCTGCTCTGTGCCGATGCCGTGTAACAAACCTTTGGCGACTGCAAACTGAGCAAATTCATGCTCCAGCTTAGCCGCCGCCAGAAAGTAAGAATATGAAGTTTCTGCACTCATTTCAACTCCGGTACCGTCGCGGTACATTTTGCCCAGCGCATACATCGCGTACGGATCGGCGCCGACGGCTGCTTTTAAAAACCATTGCTCAGCCGCCTTATAATCTTGCTTCGTGCCAGTTCCGTCATAACATGCCTTTGCCACACGGTAGGCTGCATGGGGGTGACCGCTTTCAGCCGCTTTTACATACCAGGTGAAAGCCTGAACTGCATCCGGCTCTGTCCCAGTGCCCCGGTCGTACATGCCGGCAATTTTGTATTCAATATGCGACGCCGGCGTCTCCTGTTCCAGTTTCAAAAAGCCGGCAAGAGATGCAGCGTACAATTCCTGTGCCTTGGCTTCATCCTGCTGGACACCCTGTCCTTCCTGATACATCCGAGCCAGTTGATACTGTGCACGTGGGTCTTCTTTTTCAATGCAGAGTTCCAACCACTTTGTGGCTTCTTCCGGATTCGCTTCCACACCCAAACCTCTCAGATACATGTTGGCAATCCGGAATTCATCTGCAGCGTTCGGTTGTTGCTTTTCCTGCTCTACAAACTCATCAAGTGCCTTTTTATAAGATAAGCGCGTTCGGGACGTAGAGGCCGCTAGTTCGAATCTAGTCACCTCGACCAGTTTGGATACAGTATAATAATAGGGGCAAAAGCGCATGCTTTTGCCCCTATTATTATACATAGACGTCTACTTTCAGAAAGCTGTCCTAATTAAGAAAATTTACTCCCGAGCATTAATTTGTTCCGGAATTTTTGATAATTACGTGCTAAAAAGCGGAACTGGTTCCGCTTTTTGATCCTTTAAGTAAGCACACTAATTATGGATCTAAATGAACAACAGGGAGAGGAACAAATCCTCTCCCTCTTTGCATAAAAGTGGAACCAGTTCCGGTTTTATGGCGGTTGCATAGTCGACTAACTTCAAAAACGCCCTGATATTTGCGAGGATATTTTTTCGTGATGCAAGACGGACGAACAGGTTGGCGCCTAGCGAGCAACGCAGCAGCACAGAAAATAGACTACAAAGATGGGTTGGCTTTGTAGTTAATCGACTATAAATACCGATTCCCCGTCAAAGGTATAAAAAGGTCACTCAGTTTTTATCTCCGCAATTGAGCTGCCGCAGAATTTTATAAAGCAGCGTGTAAAGCGTGCCACCCTCTTCGCGGGTAAGCGGCATACACTTCCCCAATTTCAGAGGAATTTCCACGGCTTTCTCCTTAAGAGCTTCCCCTGCCTCGGTAATCGTGACGTTGACTACGCGCTCATCCTCGCGGGAGCGCGCACGCGTCACAAAGCCCTTGGCCTCCAACCTTTTGAGCAGAGGAGTCAGCGTGCCAGAATCGAGATAGAGATATTCGCCCAGTTCCTTGACCCCGACGCTTTTATGCTCCCACATCACCATCATGGAAATGTATTGCGTGTAAGTCAGATCAATTTCGTCAAGCAGCGGTTTATAGCTGTTCACCACCGCCCTTGCCGCAGCGTAAAGAGGAAAACACAGCTGATTCTCAAGCTTGAGGATATCGTCGTTCATAACTGCCCACCACAAATGGTTCGGGCGAACAGTTCGGCTCGCTCAATATCTTCCTCGTTCGGCCTGCCTCGGTTGGCGAATAGGAACGCGCCCCGGCAATGAAATTCATCCTTCATGACAATCAGGCCGTTCGGCTCGAGAATGGCCTTGATTTCCGTCAGCGCCGTTTTCTTTCCGGCGGATGTGCCGAAAACGACGACACGGTTGACCTGCGCCGGCCGCAAGGCTGACAGAACCGAGTGTAATCTGCCATCAATGGTACCCGCATAAATAGAGGCGCCTATAAACAAAGTATCCACTGCCTCTGAGAAAACAAATTCTTCCACCGAAATAGCCACCGTTCCCGCACCCTTTGCGACGGCTTTCGCAAGGCGTTCCGTATTTCCGCCTCTAGTAGCATAAACCACTCGGTTCATTGTAACCTCTCCCCTTACAGCAATTTTTCAATATCGTTTGCAATATCCTTTGGTTCCACAGTAGGCTCATAGCGTGACACCACATTCCCCTCGCGGTCGATGAGAAATTTAGTGAAATTCCATTTGATCTGCGAATCTGAAAACCCGTCCTTGTATTTTCCCTTGAGCATCAGTTCCATCGTTTTGGCCTTCATGCCCTTGCCTAACCCCGTAAAGCCTTTCTGCTCGGTGAGGTGTTGATACAGCGGAATAGCGTCTCCCTCCCGAACATCTACCTTTTTGGATAAAGGGAATGTGACCCCATAACGCACCGAGCAAAATTCGGAAATTGCCTGCTCATCCCCCGGCTCCTGCGCCATGAACTGATTGCAAGGAAAGCCGATGACAGTAAAGCCCGAATCCTTATAGCGCTGGTAGAGTTCCTCCAGCCCTTTGTACTGCGGCGTAAACCCGCATTTGCTGGCCGTATTGACGATGAGCAGCACTTTTCCCTGATATTCCGACATCTGTACCCGCTTGTTTTCAATAGACATGTATTCGTAATCATAGACAGACATGGATAATTCCTCCTGATTTGATTTACAAAAATTATATTGTGTGCAATCATTATAGTTTGCGTCTTTACTTTTGTCAACAGGGAAAATATTGATTTTAATAATATACTAAGTTTGTATATATAATAATTTTCTTTAAATTACCATTTATAATTACGAACAAATATTCTATAATAATACTTTGGAGCTGGTTCAGGAAAAATCGATGTTTCGTAAGAGCATGTTTACCAAGCGCTGCATGATATCATCTAATGGTTTACGAATGGTCTCATGACGGACAAAAGCAGAAATATCTTTTTAATCTGCCGAACAGACAGTCACTTTATATGGCTGGCCTGTAAATGGATTTTCCGGAGAAAATCACTTTGTAATACTTACAACGAATGCAAACAAAGCTGACCAACGCCGCTGACACAACCATTAAGGCGTATTCTTCAACCAAGAGCGTCGCCAATGTGACCATACTTAAGAACGGCGATGTCAAGGTAACCAGTGCGAAAGTCAGATTAACCTACATCATGATTGATGTGTACGATAAGAAAAACGAATTTCTTACCCACGCGTCCGTTCAGATAACAGTGCAGAACGGTGTGAAATTAAACGGAAATTCCGCAAGGCAGTACGGTAGATTCTAACCTATTAGGTACAAAAGGTTGCTTTTATATTATAATGGTAATCGGAAGTTCAAATGCTTCTCTCAACTTCGTGTAAGACCAGAAATGTGTCTCTGAACAGCGCAAATAGGTGTCAAAAAGAAGCAACGAGGTTTACGTAGTCTCGTTGCTTCCTATACCCTTATATAACTAACATTAAGCAAGCGCTTTATAAAAGCATCCTATTCCTCAGAAAAATTGAGACCCCATTGGTTTAAATTGTCCAAGAGAGGTAATAGACTTTTTCCTGCATCGGTGAGAGAGTATTCGACTTTTGGAGGAATCTGAGTATAAATATGCCTATTCACTAAGCCGGTTTCCTCTAATCCCCTCAGTTGTTGTGTAAGCATTTTTTGAGTAATATTTGGTAATTTCCTTTTCAATTCACAGAATCTCATTGTGTTTTCTGCCAGGTACCAAATGATAAGTGGTTTCCATTTTCCACCTATTAGTTCAATGGTAAGCTCCATAGAGCAATGGTATTCAACACCTCTGTATTTTATCATTCCATTTTCTCCTAAATATTTGTTTCTTAAAATATGGTATACAAATAGGTACTACACCACTTATAAGTGCGTACTTGCCACGATAGATATTATAGTCTATCATAACATAAAGGATAATTTTAATCCAGCTAACAAAATAAATGGAGAATAACATAAATGGAATTAATTAAAGTTGACCAATTGCTATGTGTCAAATGTGGAATTTGCGTGCGAATATGTCCAACGAAAACCCTTGCTATGGGAGAAGATGGTCCTATAGCAAGTTCCCCTCAGGCATGTATAGCCTGCGGGCATTGCGTTGCTGTTTGTCCACATAGTGCAATTGATAATATCAAATCACCTTTGTCTAGACAGATTGATTTGGAAAAGTTTCCGGTCATTAATGCTGAAACGGCTGAACAATTTCTCAGGTCGCGCCGATCAATCCGCTGTTACAAAAAGGAGAGTGTGCCTCGCGACCTATTGTCGAAGTTACTTGATATTGGACGATTCGCACAAACAGCCAGTAATAAGCAAGGAATTTCATATATCGTTGTAGGAGATAAAGAAACACTTAAAAAGGCAACTGAAGCAACTATTCAATGGATGGAAGAAAATTTGTCCTATTGGTGGAGTTTTCCTATACACATTAGAGCTTATCGGGATCATGGGATTGACGGAATTCTGCATGATGCGCCTAATCTCATGGTAGCAACAGCACAAAAAGGTTTTAAAAACGGAAGAGAAAATACCATTCTGTCATTCTCCTACATAGAACTGTTTGCCAATTCAGTCGGACTCGGTACTGCATGGGTCGGACTCATTGAAATGTGTGCGTTTTCAAATTATCGGCCTTTGCTAGATTTATTTAAAATTCCGGATGATAAAGTCTTTACAGGGGCAGCTATGGTGGGCTATCCGAAATATAGGTTTAAAAGGCTTGTAGATAGAAACCCAATTGATGTTACTTATTTATGAGACTCAGTACACCTAATCTCTGGATATTCGTTTTATACGGTACTACAGGAAATGGCATAGCATTGTCACTCTATCGCTTCGGTATAAGTTGCTATGGACGGATGTAATTTGCCTAACCGCATCCCTCTGCAAATACAGGGGGATGCGACGGAATATCTGATACAAAGTTCAAAATGATATAACCATTATAGATTGCTAAGTTCTTGGGCTAAAAGCAGGATTCTTATTTTACTGTGATCACTTCGCTGGCCTTAATAGCCTCATCAGTTAACTCTTGTCCAAGCCCGGGAAGTTCAGGTGCTGTGAAATATCCATCTTTTGCTACATAATTGTATTTGCAGAGATTAATATTTTCTCCGATCAATGCGGAAGCGTGAAGTTCATGAATAACGAAATTAGGAATTGCAGTTTCTACATGAAGCGCTGCCGCAGTCGAAATAGGTCCGCCGCAAATATGAATCTGAACACCAATGTCGTACACATGAGCCATGTCGCAAACTTTTTTACCTTCCGTGATGCCGCCGACATTGCACAAATCAGGTTGAATGATTCCGATTGAACGGTCTTCAAAAAATGGACGGTACCCCCATCTGGAATAAATTCTTTCGCCTGTAGCGAGTGGGATTTTCACCTTATAGGATATTTCTTTAAACAATGCGGAGTTCAACGGTTGAGTTGGCTCTTCATAATAGAAGCAATTATAAGGCTCAAGAGCACGTCCCAACTGGACAGACGTGTTCGTGTCAGTAAGAGCATGAAGTTCAATGATAATATCAAGGTCTGGCCCCCCCGCCTTACGTATGGCAGCGACACGATCAACCGCTATTTGAAGCTGCTTATTTTCAAGCACGCCGTAACTGCTCCATCCCATCCATTGTCCGTTGAGATCAAAGCCAATCGGGTCAACTTTTACAGCCGTGAAACCATCTGCCATCGCTTTGCGCGCCGCTTCAGCATACTCTTCAGGATTAACAAGCGAATGACTTTCTTTGCCCCAGTCAAACTGGATCTGGCTGGCATAGGCGCGTAATTTGGTATTTGTCTTGCCCCCCAATAGTTTATATACCGGAGCATTCAGCACCTTACCTTTGATATCCCACAAAGCGATATCAATACCGCTCATACCGGCGAAGACTGCACCACCGCCGCCCATTCCCCAGAAAGTCATCCTATGCAACTTATTCCAAATTGCTTCAGAATTCATAGGATCCATACCAATAATGCATTTTGCGAGATCTATGCCCATGCCGAAGCCTGCTGTCTGAGCATTGCCGTAAGCCAAACCGATTTCACCAAAACCGCAAATACCTTCATCGGTGTTAATTTTGACACAGATTGGGCACCATGGCACTCCTCCTACAGCTGTATTTGCTGTTGCTGCTGCCGGAAAAGTTTTAATGATGTTCACACTTGTGATTTTCATGACATTACCTCCCTAAATGTATTTAATATTATAGTGAGCAAGGGCATAATCATTTAAGACTTGTTATCTCTTCCACCATAGTAAACCTCCAGCATCAGTGCCTTCAGTTCGTCTTTTGTTGGCTTTACAGGTGTAAACGGTGTGCAGACGTCAGACATAGCCTTTTCCACGAGCGCGTCAATCTTTTCCAAGACAGCGTGTTCGTCAGGGACGACATCCATCATGCGGGAAGGCACGTTGATACGTCTTCTCAACGCAAGAATTCCTTCAAGTAAGGATGTTTCACCTACAAAGGCAGCAAGTTCTTCATAGCGCCCACTTGTTCGGCTGTCACGCATATTGAACTGCAAACCATATGGCAGCACGATTGCATTTGCCAATCCGTGCGGAACTCCATATTCGGCCCCGAATGTGTGCGCGATGCTGTGGACGATCCCCAGTGCGCAGTTGGAGAATGCGATGCCAGCCATGCAGGATGCCTCCAGCATCTTTTCTCGGGCTTCAAGATTCTTGCCATCCTCGTAACAGATTGGCAGATTTTTGTATCCATATATAAACGCAGACACGGCCATGCCATCCGAAAATGGGTTTGCCAGCGGCGTAACATATGATTCAATGGCATGGGTCAGCGTATCCATACCAGAAGCGGCCGTCAGACTCTTCGGCATCGTCACAGAAAAGACGGGATCCAGGATTGCCACATCAGGCACCATGCGGCCCTTCAGGCATCGAATTGAGTATTTCTTTTTCTTGACGGTGTCTTTGATGAGAGCGGCACGCGTTGCCTCACTGCCCGTGCCGGCCGAGGTTGGAATGCAGGCTACACGCGCCTTTACCTTGAGATTTTTAATTTCCTTTGGAGGCATGACGTCATCCAGCTCTTTATATTCAGGATTCTCATAAAAAACCCACATGGCCTTTGCCGCATCCATAGCCGAACCGCCGCCAAATCCTATGACCCAGTCCGGCTCAAAAGCTATCATATCCGCCACGCCACGCATTACGCTCTCAAAGCTTGGTTCCGGCTCAACGTCGGTATAAGCCTTCCATACGAACCCTGCGCTTTCCAATATATCGGTGACTATTTTTAGCTGCCCGAGTTCCTGTTGAATTGTGCCACTCATCACAATGTAGGCACGTTTGCGGGCTGCTGGCAAATCTTTTAAGCACTGTACGGCATTTTCACCGCAGTACATATGTTCACAACCAAGCTTAATGGAATACATTTCTGTTCACTTTCCTTATTCAGCATATACGATGCAGTTTTTAATAACTTTTCCGTTTGCGTGTTCACGGATTGCTTTTTTCCAAATTCGGAAGGATATATTCGTTTCGGATAAAATCATCGCCCGAAATTATTCCCATTTTTAAGAGCTCAAGCGCCGTCATGGACGCGTGCTGTAAGAAATAGCCTTTGATGGTAATCTGTGAATAATGACTTGAATCAGTAGCCCATGCCGTCTTTTTTTACGCTTTCTTTTTTTGGCTGACCATAGCTCTTGAACCTTTCCATAACCACATCTATTTCCCCATTGCTCAGCACGGCAGGTGTGCCAATACAGGAGGCTCTCCACTCCATCTCAGCTACGAATTCAAGGTTTACCGCCAGACCAAATGCCTTTGCAAGACTCGGTCCACTGGTCACAAGGCCGTGGTTGGCAAGCAGGACTGCTCTGCTTTGACTGCTACCGATGGCTTTTTTAACGCTTGCTGCTAGTTCCAGGGTTCCGAAGGTCGCATACTCCGCGCAGGGGATTTCGGGGGCTCCAGCGCCACCTATTACATAATGGACAGCTTTCACGGGACGGTTAAGGCATGCCATCGTAGTGCAGAAGGTGGAATGAGCGTGGACAACGGCGCGGGCATCCAGCTTGCATTGATACATGGTTGCATGTAGGTTGTGCTCACTGGATGGTTTACGACTTCCGTCGATTATTTTGCCGTCCAAATCCATAACGACGACATCTTCAGGCTCAGTTTCAAAATAGCCTAGGCCAGAAGGGCTTATAGCCATATAGCCGGTTTCCGGATCATAGATACTGATATTGCCGCTCGTGCCCTTGCTCAGCCCTGACGAGCTCATTTTGCGACCATAATCGGCAATTTCTTTTCTTTCTTTTTCCATTAACATAATAGTTTCTCCTTTTCATGCGGGTACAGGATGCCCGTCTTGTTTGATTAGTTTCTTCAAAAACACTGAAGAGAGTAATTTATCAGCTTTTTAGATTGCGCAGATTGATAGCCATGTCGCTCTTGCCAGTTGCCCAGAAGTCTTTAATCGTGCGTGCAAGCAGCAGTGGAGATTTCGGCAAGGCATCCACAACATTGCCGGCATTGTGCGGCGTCATGGTTAGGTTGTCCAGCTCTAAAAGTGGATCTCCCTCAGGAATAGGCTCTTCCCAGTACACATCCAATGCGGCGCCGCCTATTTTTCTGCTCTGAAGGGCTTGACAAAAAGCCTTCTTGTCAACTACATCAGCGCGCGAGGTATTGATCAGGTAGGCGGTTGGCTTCATAAGTCCGATAAGTTTATCACCTATGCAGTTCTTGGTCTCCGGAGTCAGGCGCAGATGCAGCGAGACAATGTCGGCTGTACAGAACAGTTCCTCCTGGCTGACCAATTTAACAGGCAGTCCTATTTCATTAAGGGCCTCCTGTTTGACATATGGATCGTAGGCAATCACTTTCATTCCGACTCCGGAAGCCTTTTTGGCAACCAACTTTCCGATGTGACCGAGACCGACCACACCAAGCGTCATCTCGCACATAGAGGTGGTGTATCTGCTGTTGACGTAATCTTTACGCCATGCTCCCTGTTTCATTGCAGCGTGTGCGCGGGCAATATTCCGTGTTTCAGAAAACATCAGTCCGATAGCGAAATCCGAGGTTGCCTCCGCGTTGCGAATGCAGTGGATAACAGGTATGTTGCGCCTTGTCGCTGCCGCCACATCTACATGTTCCATGCCGCCTCGACAGGTACCTATCAATTTCAATTGCTTGCCTGCTGCGATCAAATCCTCGGGCACAGGGCAAAAATGCGTCAACAGGATATCTGCGTCTGCAATTTCGCGATAAGCTTCTTCAGGTACCTTTTCTGCAGTCGGCCCATTTTTTTCTAAGTTTTGAGCCTTTCTTTGAAACTCCTGTCGGGTCTCAGCCGGCCACAAAAGCGGTACAATTGTGTTTTGTCCGGGTTCACCAAGCGATTCAGCTGCTTCTATAAGCAGTTCGCATGATACAACGATATCTCCGATTACTAGAATTTTCATATGGTATCCTTTCTGTTTGCCTCAATTTTAAAGCATCCATTTTGTCACACAGAAGCGGCAGAATGGATGCTTTGTTCCTATCGTAAGTAGGTGCCGCCCAAATCTAAAATATTTGACGTTTAGGTTCAAGCCCCAACGATGGACTCGGTAACTGGCTTAGGAGCGACATAGGCATCACCAAGGGCATTTTTCTCAAGGTATTCTTGGATTGATCCCTTATTCTTCTTAAAGAGGATGAACAGAACCAGATACACAGCAATCACCGGAAGAATGATAAACGGGTTCATGGTGAGAAAAGCCATCGTTATCAAACCGGAAGTGCAGTTCGACATAACGAAGCCGATGACGAAGGTACCGGCTGCCATTGCTGTAGCTGCTGCTTCGAAGCCGGCATTTGACGCCAGCTGAGTGAACGTAACCGCCCAGTAGGAAGCCATTAGGAGTTTTGCACAGAACACGATGCAGGCCATCAGCCATGATTTGACGATATTCCCGTTGCTCAAGCTGACAGGAATTTCAACCATGTACGGCAGCGACGGCAGAACCATGACGGGTATAATGATATTTCCGGGTACAATGAACGCAAGCAAAACCGCGAAGGGGATTACCAGCAGGCCTGTGGTCAAGGTAGCGGGTTCGCCATAACCCAGTGCATCGTTTACGGCTATAATAAATTCGCGATCTTTGCCATATTTGCTGTTTTTCAGCGTCTTACGTGAGTAATCGGTCAGCGCGGTAAATCCGGAGGCGAACAGGCCGGCAATTTTCGGAAAAATGGCCATAACCGCGGAACACATAACTGCTACACTGGCGATTGAGCCATAGGCTGCCAATGTATTCAGTTTGGTAAGGTTCCCAACGATGCCTAAGATGACACCGACAATGAGACCTATATACATAGGTTCGCCCATGAAACCAATCTTATTTCGGATGGTAGCCGGATCTGCCTTGATTTTATCCATACCACACTTGCTAAAGAGAATATTCAGAACGAGGTACATTGGAGCATCGCCATTATGGTGGGGTGCGGTCATTGCGCAGTTCGGGTAGTGATAATAGGTGGACCATCGCTTCTGCATAACTTCTGCGATGAGAAGAGTGACCATATTTATGAAGAGCATCAGCACAAACGCTATCAGTAGGTTTTGTTTTAATGTATACAGGACAGACCCCCAGACAATTATGGAATAGTTATTCCATAGATCAGAAGGCATAAAGATGTCAGTCCACTTAATGAGCCAAAGAACAATCTGGAATATCAAACCAACGCCGATAAACGTCATACCGATATTGGTAGAATATGCGACGGAAGCAACCGCCTGCCATCCGATATCAAGCGCCGGAAGATTCAGTCCGGTCGTTGTAACGATTTGTTTGACGAGCGGAGTAAGCATGGTACCAAATGCACTGGTAATGATGGACATACCTTCTAGGCCAACACCGATAAGGACGGCGGAAGAAAAAGCTTTCTTGGTAGGTGCCTTAAACAGCTTACAGATAATAAAAATGATGATCGGTACCGTAATGTAGTTGCCAAACGTATCAAAGACACTCTTTAGTGTAGTAAAAAACATAATTTACCTTCCTTCCTCATTTAAAACCGCTTTGCCAGGGCTTCTGCATTATAATCTTCCTTTTTGAGTCATCCTAAATCCAACTTGCCAAGTACCTCGAGGAGCTCCTCCACAAATTCCTCCTCATTAATACCAACCAAAAAGCCTGTCGCATTCAGAACTGGGATGCCATAGATGTCTTCCACAGGGGTTGTGTAGGCAATCAGGTCATACCCTCCGGCCGAAATTGCAATCTTTACTCCGCCGGGAGCTACTTCATTAGATACCATTTTGTAACCATGTTCAGCTAAAACATCTTCAAGTTTTGAAGAAAGCATTGCCGAGCTGACTGTGCCGGATCCACACACTGATAGAATTCTTACCGCTCTCATTCGAGATTCTTCTTTTTTTGCTCTCATTAGATATTCTCCTCCCTCTTTATTGTTTATTCATCTTCTAAAGAGCCTAGGCAGTCTATGATCTCTTCTCTGCTCTCAGAACTCTGTATCCGCTTTAGAAGCTCGCTGTCCTGAATGACTTTCATGATCTTTTTAAGCATACCAATCTGCTGCTTTGAATCCTTTACAACCAGCGGCATAATGACACTGCAATTAAGCCTGATTTCCCTATTCCCCATCATTTTGAATTCGACAGGATTACTCGGAATAATAATGCCTACCGCAGGTTTGATCACCAGGCTGTTGTTGGTATGCGGAATGGCAATATTGATTGCCTTGCCAGGGAGTCCTGTCGGCAAATCTTTTTCACGTTCAATCACTGCGTCCCCGTACCCAGGCCTGACATAGCCGTATTCTTCAAAGCGATCAGCCAATAAGCGAATACACTCTTCAGCGCTATGCACATCCGCATTCAGAATGATGAGTCGCTTGTCCAGTAGAGTACCTATCGTCGTCACCTTCTTTCTTGCTTTGCACCATCCTGCAAAGTTTAATCTCCAACTTAAGCGTATCATAACATTCATTATAAAAAAAGGCCAAATTCATTCACTGATTTTCACATATATTGTGCAAGATGTTGATACCTTTTGTGCAATCCGGTACATCAGTAGCTGATGATGAGTACCAATGCGAATGCGGAAATCCCCGCCGCAATAACGCGGATTAGAGTATTGGATTTACGTATTCCGAATCTCTGGTATCGTTCATAGCGGGTAAACACAAGCGGATACACAAACGTCGTGATACCTATTCCGAGCATCGGTAGGTATATCCCCCAGTTAACAATCTTAAAGCCAAGTAATATTAGATTTGCTACAACCAGTACAAATAAGATTCCATAAAATAGCGTTCGGTGCCGTGCATCGTAATCAACAAATACCCTCACATTATCAAGGCATTTTTCACTGCAGCAGGGCAATTCATGATTGGCACCCTGATTGATAATGTAATCTCGGCAAGCCGTCTTCTCACCGCAGTACAGGCAGGGCTCTGCTTCAATCGTGCGTTCCGCCCGTTCTGCTGCTACTTTTTTTGCATTCTCTGGTTTCATCCGGAGCCTCCTTATTCTTTCGCAGCCTGCTCTGCGAGTAATGATTTAACTTCGTCAATACTGTCAGCAGCAAGTATTCTGTCCACAAATCCGGAAAGCCTGCTCAAATCGGAGCGGCTAATAATGTATTTGATCTTGCCCACCTGTGCGGGTACGACACTGAACTCATCCAGACCCATCGCCAGCAGCAGCGGAACTATCCGCTCGTCCGAAGCAACCTCACCGCACATGCCGACAGGAATTCCCTCCGCATGGGCATTGCAGATGACTGTGTCGATGGCGCGCAGCACCGAAAGGTTGCAAGGATCATATAAATACTGCACTTTCTCATTCATCCGATCGGTTGCTGTGGTGTATTGGATAAGGTCATTCGTTCCGATCGAAAAAAACTCCGCTTCTTTGGCAAGCTTGTCACTGATAAGCACCGATGCCGGCGTTTCAATCATGATACCTGTTGGAATCTTTTCATCAAAAGCAGTTCCCTCTGTACGAAGGGAGGCTTTGGCGTTCTCCACCATCTTTTTGGCCTCGCGCAGTTCCTCCAGCGTTACGATCATGGGAAACATGATCTTGATACTTCCAAATGCGGAGGCGCGCAGAATAGCACGCAGCTGCGTACGGAAGACCTCTTTGCGGTCAAGACAAATGCGAATGGCCCGGTAACCAAGAAATGGATTGCTCTCCTTCGGGAAATTCATGTAATCGAGTTGCTTGTCTCCGCCGATATCCAGTGTGCGGATGATCACTTCTTTGCCCTGTGCAGCCTCCGCAATCTCTATATATGCTTTAAACTGCATCTCCTCGTCCGGGTAATCGTGCTGGTTCATAAAAAGGAATTCTGTGCGGAACAGCCCCACGCCGTCGCATTGCTCCGCATGAAAATTTCTGCGGCTGTCGGCATCGCCAGAGTTTATGCAGACGGAAACACTGTGGCCGTCCGCCGTGATGGCGGGTTTCGATGCCATTGAGGCATAAAGCCTCTTAATTTCGTCCAACTCGTCCTTTTCTTTGTGAAAAGCATTCATAAATATTTCGTCCGGCTCCAAAATTCCATAGCCTTCGTCCCCATTTATATACAGCATTTGGCCCGTGCGCGCTTCCTTCATGATACCATGGGCCCCCACCACTGCCGGGATACCCAGCGTTTTGGCAAGGATGACCACATGGGAGGTTGCACCACCTTTTTCGGTTATAAATCCGCGCAGATAGGTCTTGTCTATGCGGATTGTATCTTCAGGGGTAAGATCCTCAGCAACCAAAATGAACGGTTTCCGAATGTTTCTGATTTGTTCCTCAGCTTTGCCGACGCCGTTTAATCGACGGATGATCTCATTGCAAACGTTGCGGATGTCGTTTGCACGTTCCTTCATATAAGGGTCCTGCATGGCGGAAAACTTTGCGATGACCCGTTCCATCTCCTGCTCGATGGCAAAATCTATATTAATATGTTCCTCTTGCACCGTCTTGATGGACTTCTTGAAGAAAAAGTCATCACACACGATGATACGATATGCTTTGAATATGTCGGCGGCCGCCTCTCCTGTGTCTACCAAGGTTGATTGGTACAGTTTGTCCAGTTCATCCGCATATTCCCGCTGCACTTTTTTTAAACGCTCCACCTCTTTATCGCATTCTTCAATCGTTTTCCTGCTCAACTGAGGCATTTCCTTGTATAAAATTACTGTCTGTAGCACGTCACGCCCTCCAGAGCCAACCAATCCCCCAAATCTCTTCATTCTGACATTACTCCTTTACGTTTTGAAACATTTGTAAAATACCGTCTACATGGCTTTGGTCGCTGAAGTAGCGGTAGATATCATTCAGAAGTTCCCAATGCGAATAAGAATCCTTGGTTGCGATCCCAACGACAATCTTAGAACCGTCATTGTCAGGGTACTGCATTCCTTTCGGAATCAGGGCAATACAAACGTCGATTTTTGGATTTGCATCGCCCTGCAAAGGAAAGTGGACCAACAAAACATCCTTCTGTACGCGGTAGGTTTGAAGCTTTTTGTTTTGCAGCAGGTTGACCATTCTCTGTGCGAGACGCTGTCCGGCCGCTCCCTGCCGCAGCACCTGGCTCAAAAGCAAAAGAACCTCCTGAATATCAACTGCTTCCGGCAGCATTGCAAATTTATTTTGTTCAATCTTTTTATAAAAGATATCACTCTTGGCATTTGTGCGCTTTCCGCGCTCTTTCTCCTCAAAGTAACGGAAAAGTTCAAAATACATCTTGTTGTACTCAAATTCTTTATCCACACATTTTTTTACCCTTTCAATGACATCCCTGATTATTTCATCATAGCGGGCCATTGACTTGTCACCCCGAAGGATTTCCATGATACGGCGCTGGGTATCTTCAGTAATGATAGGGCCTGTTATCACAATTTTTTCACAATGAAACCGTTTTTCTAACTGTACAAGCGATACTACCAGCACATAATCGTTTAGCATCCATTCACGCAGCTTGTTCATGCTTATAACGTGGTAGTTCATTGACAGGCCGAAAAGGTTCTGCAGTTGTTCTCTCATCAACGTAACTACAGCCATGTTTTCAGCTCCCACAATAAGTACCTCTTTGCTGTAACTTTTTGCCTGGATCAGATATTTTTCATTGAGGTTGCTGACAAAATAGATGCAAATATAGGCTAGTTCATCTTCCGAGACATCCTCAGTAAGAATTTTCATCTCTGTTGCCTGCACAGCTTTTTTCGTAAAATCAAATACAAAAGGATACATTTTCTTTATATCACTGACCAGCGGATTTTTATCTGGTATACCGTATTTAATGCGATAGTACATAGGGCGAATATGATGACTTAGCTGCTTCTGCAGACGTTCACGGTTTGGAAAAGAAAGGCATGCGATATGTTCGAAGTTCAGCACGAGTTTCTGTGCCATTTCCTCTATTAATGTATCCTCCTCCTCCTGCGACAAAGAGTCCGTCGTCTGAATCCCGAGAAACAGAGAGGTTATATAATAGGTCTCTTGCATAGCAACTTCAACCCCATGAACACGCAACTTTTGAAGGCTAAATTCTACCGAGCGGAATGAAAGACTCTTCATCAAAGCCAGTTGCTCATCACTGTTAAGGCGAATGATACTGCCTTTACGGCTGCGAATCCATGAAATCTGGATCATTACAATAATCAGCTCAATATTTGCAAGGATGTAGTCGCCGTGGATATCAGTTTCATACTGCTTGATAAGGCAACGGCACAATTCTCCGAAGTCGATTTCATTGCTGTAAAGGCTGACAAGGCTTTCCTGAAGGAAGTTCTGCATGCGTACCTGACCGCCCGCGTTCAACAGTAGCCGGAACTGTTCACCCAACATCTTGCGGATCGTCATTTCCTCGCCGATAATCCGATACCCTGTTTTGATGGTGCTGTTCATGCAGATACCCCAGCGTTCCAGTTCGTTACGTACCTCCTTGATGTCTTTAAGGATGGTATTTTTGCTTACCTCGAATAGCTTCATCAGACTGCCGATCGTAATATTCGCGCTGGTAAGCGCGATATACAAAATTTCCATAGCATAGCGTTCTGAAATAGAAAAATAGTAAGTCGTACCCTGCCTGAGTCTCTGATCCAAGGCGGTCGTATTATGGATCTCCATATGGATTGTCTGTCCGGAAGTGATTACCTTGCCAAGTCCAAACTGCTTGAGCCATTCATTGATCTTCTCCAGATCATAATACACAGTGCGTTTGTGCACACCCAGCTTTTCCATGAATTCATCAGGTGCAATTCCTTTTTCAGTAGTAAGTAATGCCTGCAATATGTGGATTTGCCTGCTCTTCAGTTCCATTTGTCCCTCCATTAGAAGAATTTAGTCTGGAAGATTCTCCAAAAATTTCACAACTTGCGTACTGGCCGTATCTTCATCCGGACCCTCAATTTGCAAAGAGATTCTGGTTCCCTGATAAATACCTGCGCTCAAGATGCTGATAATACTTTTTGCATTGATCTCTTCTTCGTCATCCTTTACCAAAGTAATGTCGCTTTCAAATTTGCTGCACAGTTCCACCAATTCGGAAGCAGGACGAGCATGTAGCCCTGTATGATTATTAATGACAATTTCTTTTTGAAACATTTGTTATTTCCCCTTTAAAATGTAAATTTTGATTTTGCAGTACATTTCACTTTGCGTTTTTACCATTTTTACATTTAAATAATATCATATACTGTGCAATTTGACTATAGCCAAATATATTCATACTTTTTGTCATTGAGTGTGCAAAGATCTGCACCGCCAATGGAACTCTGTCCAGATATTTGCACTTACTTTCCTACGATACTTTGGTACAAAAACTAGTCAGGCTGCGTAAAACTTAGTTATAGGAAACGCTGCCGAAATCACGGCGACTGGAGTGCGGAGTGAAGGCATGAACAAGCTTGGTATCAGTATTATGCGAAGCATGCAATCAATGCTGGACTTTGTTGCAATTGTGCTTAGATATAAGGGGTATAGTTCAAATTTCAGCAAGGTAGCAGCTTTTCTCTAAAATGTTTGTGTGATTGTATGATTCAAATGGATCTAATAGAGCAGGTACCCTGCTTGCAGATGCCCGTGTATATTTTCCAAGACAGGCACGACTATCAAGCATCTTATGTAGTTGCCAAGGATTTTGCAACGGCGCTAAAGGCTCCCATAAATGGTTTCTACACATTTGAAAATTCCGCACACAGCCCTTGCTTTGAAGAGCCTGAAAAAATGTGCAATATTTTACGCTTTGATGTTTTGGAAAATCAAGTAATTTTATCTGACCAGATATAATGGTTTCACCTTGTCGTGGAAATCATATAGGAAGATTATGAGCACACTGAGCGACTCACAAGCAAAAACAAACTCAACAGTTTGAATAGAGAATTATCCGAAGTTAGGCGCCAAAAAGCGCCCATGCCCTGTAAAAGGCATGAGCGTTTTGTAACAACAATATGGCGCGTAACTTTGGATAATTTCATAGCACGAAACCGCGTCCGGCGATGCGGCTATGGGAAAAGTATCCACTGATCTGCGCTGATAAATAATAGTACTATCTGTGATTTGGCATTTTTAACTTTGTATAAAATCGGGGTGTATTCTAGGAAATGGATTTAACAACTTTATTGCCTCAGCAGATAGGTAAAGTGATTGACTTCGCGAAGCAGATGATCACAATAAAGACCGGACATAATGCCTTTTAATTTACATTCGATAAAATTACGAGTGACAGTATCTGCGTACTTCTCAAATTCCGTGTTATACTCCAGTGATTTCTTGCGATTGGGGTCAACGGACGAAAGTTCATCAAAACTTGTTGCAAAGTAGTTTGCAGTACGAATGTCATTATCCTCTGACCAGTCGAGCTCTCCGCGCAAGGATTTCGCGTGTTCAGACATTCCTCTGTTCCAGAAGACAATATAGCTGTCGGATTGTGCTTCATATGTTGATTCAAGAAATTTTATTTCTTCAACAAATCTTTTTGCCTCATTCATAAGGTGCTTTAAGGCCGATGGATACAATCCAAAGAATATTTCACATAAATATCGTTTATCAAGCATACTTGTCTGAAATGAAATAAATGATTCAGTTTGTTCAAGAAGTCGCTTATTCATTGCAGAAAAGCGCAGACGCAGGTCTGAGCTGCTTGCAATATCCGATTTGAAGGAATCTATGTGTTGTTCTGAAACAGTGAGCGTGATGTTGGCTGTAATGCCGAAAAATCTTTCAAAGTCATGCTCGGCGGTTTGGGTGAAATCTGTATAGAATTGCTTTGAATCAAGCACTTCTTGCGGCAAAACCCCGTCGCTGAGGTTAATTACGTCTCTGCTAATACCAGCAAATTGGCAATGATAATTTTTCGCCTGCCTTGCAAGTCGACTCTGTGTGGGCGGCAGGCTGCTTTCGATAAACATAGCATGTTCTTTCATAATCCGTGTCCAAAAAAGGAATGTTGCGGCAGATGATGTATTATATTGTTCGTTTGTCATATTACCAGCCCTCAGTCATATTAACGTTATAAAATATATGAAATAAGGAAGAACACTAGAACGACCAAACCAAGATGGTGCTGCGTTTGACGATAAGCGAACCGAGGAGTTAAAAACAGAACTGAAAGAAAAAGAACACGGGACAGATGCCTTATATAAAAAGGTAGGTCCGATACACAGCAACTCAATATTCTTAGGACAAACATCAATTCTCCTGTCGGTTGCGACCAGATAGACGATGTCACCTACATGAACACCATTTCCCTTTGCCCCACTTTCTGGAAAATTAAACCGGCCGATGGTGACATTCTTCTTTTCGCCACTGCCAGCTGATGATTCGGAAGTGATGCACAGGAACCATTGTTCCATATTCATTAAAACGGAATCGTTCTTTTGAATCTGGAACTGAGTACGGATACTTTTATCCAATACAACCGGTGCCGATTGGAAACAACAACCGGCAAACCTATAATTCATCACGTTGATAGTTTTGTTACCGATGGTTAACAGTGGTAAATCTCTGGTTTCCCCTCAAGTTCCAGTACGACAACCGTATCAAGGCTGTCAACCGGTTTTTCTGGCAGCAGCACTCTCATGCGGTATTCATCCCGGCCGCTCTCGTAGGTTTGCAGAACCGTGATTGGTGCTTTCGACTTATCATTAAGAAAATATGCGTTTTTGACTTTGGTTTTAAAACCGTAGGTCAGAACTTCATGAGGGCTTTCAGGCCAATTAAAAACATGCATGTACAGTCTATTTCCCTTAGCCGTGAATCCGCCCCAGTTTAGTAGATACGGAAAATCCGGCGCGGGTTCTGTTTCATAGATGGATTCCCCATTGACTTTCAGCCAATTACCCAGCGATTCTAATATCTTCACACTTTCATCAGGAACAACACCTTGTGCGTCGGGCCCGATATTCAGCAGAAAATTTCCGCCCTTTCCATTTATACCAACGAGCATTTCCAAGAGTGTTCTGGGTGATTTCCAGTTGTTATCACCCTCTTTGAACCCCCATGTGTCATTTAGCGTCATCGGCGTTTCCCAGTCATGCGGGTATGATGTGACAGGGATGCTGTTGTCTCCCATGGAACGGTAATCGCCGAGGCCGTAACCCACTCTGCTGTTAATTAAGCACTGGGGCTGGATGCCGTGGACGAGGTCTACAATTTCCTGACAGTACTTCTTCGGCATCTCGTATGGAGTGTCGAACCACATAATGCCAACAGGGCCATAGTTTGTAAGCAGTTCCCTCAGCTGTGGTTTAACCCTTTCTTCCATATATCTTCCGAAATCCTTTTTGTCCGCATCGGGGAAATCCCAGGTATTACCTACTCCGTCCGGATGTTCCCAGTCCTGCAGCTGTGAATAGTAGACACAAAACACAAGACCTTCCGCGCGGCAGGCTTCTGCGAGTTCCTTAATCGGGTCACGGTTGAAAGTCGTTGCATCAACGATATTGTAGAGAGATACTTTTGAGTGATACATCGCGAAGCCGTCGTGATGCTTCGCTGTCACGACTATGTATTTCATCCCTGTTTGTTTTGCAATTTTTACCCATTCCTTCGCGTCAAACTTGACCGGATTAAAGCTTTCCACCTGCTTTTTATAATCCGCCAATGGAATTTTATGATTCTTCATGATCCATTCGCTCGGAAAAGGAACCTCCCTGCCATTCCACCACCCCGCAGCCAAGGAATAAAGCCCCCAATGAATAAACATTCCAAATCGGGCTTTACGCCACCAGTCCGCATTTTTATCACAATTAACCATATTGACTCATCTCTTTCATATAGAATAAACTGCAACTATTCTTCGAAAAGCTTCAGCCTTTTACCGCACCCGCCGTCATACCCTTCATAATCTGCTTCTGCAGTACAAAGTAAAGTATGAGAGTTGGTATGATACTAACGATTACAGCGGCAAACTGACCGGTGTAATTTGAAAACTGTTCATTTGTAAACGATACAAGGCCTAATGATATGGTCTGCATCGCGTCATTTTTCAAAAGTATTAATGCGAGAATCAGATCGTTCCACGCACCGAAGAAAGACAGAATGGCCGCAGAAGCAATCGCGGGAGTTGAGAGCGGCATAATGATGCTCCAGAAAATTCTTGCAAGTGAGCATCCGTCGATGACAGCGGCTTCCTCTATTTCACGTGGCAGGCCTTTCATAAAGCCGGTCGTTATGAATACAAAATTCGGCACGCCGAATGCCACATAGATTATAATCATAAAAAAATAATTATTGAAGCCATTAAAGGTTTTCGCAAGCAGGGTAATCGGGATTAGCACCGACTGTTGCGGAATCAAAATTCCGGCCATAAAAAATATCAGAAGCGCGTTATTGAATTTGAATTTAAAACGGGACAGCACAAATGCCACCATTGAGCAGATCACAACTTGGATTATGACAGTCGTACACGCGATGAAAAGGCTGTGCAGGATATTGTTCTGTATTTTTTTGACTACGAATAGGTCGTAATAGTTTTGAAACATCACTTTTTTGGGCAGCCCGAATATATTGCTGAATAAATCATTCTGCGATTTCAGCGATGAGAGCAGGGTGAAGATTAACGGATAAACAGTAATGATCAGGCAGAACAGCAATATAATATAAACAATTATTTTTTCGGGCTTTACAATTTGCTTTTTCCCTTTTGGTCTGACTCTAATGGTATCGTTGGTCATGACTTTTCCTCCAATTCTAATATCTAAACATCGCTCTTCTGCTGAAATCCCTTTATGTAAACGATAGATGAGATCAAAACGCCAAACAGAAGTACCATAGTTGCTATAGCGCTTCCCTGACCAAAATTATCTTCGACGAACGATCTGTAATACATTAAGCCGACAGGAACCTGATTCACATTGTTGGGGCCGAAGGTACCCGAAGTCATAACGTAAATGATATCGAATGTTTTCATGCAGTTTGTCATGATGAGTACTACGCAAACACCAATGACTTCTTTTATAAGCGGGATCACTACCTTAAAAACGGTTGTAAAAATTCCTGCCCCATCAATTTTTAAGGCTTCAAAAAGCTCTTCCGGAATGGTTGCAATGCCAGCGAGCAGAATAATTAGGAAGTAACCTACATGCTGCCATGAATTAATCAGGGTAATTACTTGAAATGATAGATGGGGGTCTGTAAGCCACGGCCTACTCATAGCTTCAAGGCCGACAGCTTTCAAAAAATTGTTGAGCAGTCCGTATTTGTCATCAAGTATCAGCTTCCACATCATCGAAACGGCGGTAGCGGACAAGATAACCGGCATAAAAAATGATACTTTGAAAACACTCGCACCGCGAATGTTCCCGCTAAGCAGATAAGCGAGGAGAAACGCCACGGGCAATTGAGTTAAAATACTGACAACAAGCAGAAAAGCGAGATTTCTAATCGAAAGCCAGAATACCGGATTGCGGAAAAGTATGAGGTAATTATTTATTCCGTTAAATTGCGCACCTAAGGACGCAACCCCGTTCCACTTAAAAAAGGAAAGAACGATCGCATAAAAAGCAGGATAGAGCATTAATGCGATATAAAAAAATAATGCAGGAATTAAGAAACCAATAATCAAAACTTTATTTTTTTTAAATGTAAACACAAGTATCGCTCCTTAACCATTTAATAATCAGGGGAAGATTTTTCAACCGTCCCCTGTTTATATCCTGGCAATTAATTATCCGTTGTTTTGAATTTCGCTGTCCAATTCCTGTGCTGCCTGCTCTGGGGTAAGTTGTTTGTTCATAAGACCCGTTGACACGTCTCTGAGCTTGGTCAGCATTGAGGAAAGGCCGTCTGGATCGGTCATGTCATTGGAGTAATGCTTTGCCGTCTTAAAAGTCGCTCTGAATTCATTTACAAGCTTTGCGGCGGGAGTGCTGGTGTTTTGCTGAACATTTACGGTAGGGATAAGAGCGGAAGCTTCTTCAAACTGCTGTTGTCCGCTGATGGATGTGATGTATTTCAATAGTTTTACCGCTGCATCTTTTTTGGCACCGGTCAGTTTGGAATTCAGGCTAAGTGCGAGACCGCCGCCTGCGAACATATCGTCTTTGTTCTGAGATTTGTCGGAGAAATACGGGAAAGCGAAATATCCGATATCATCCTTAATCGGCGAATCATCTGCGGTGAATTTTTTCGCATATGTCGCGAGAGAAAAATTCATCGCGGCTTTACCGCTCATAAATTCACTCTGTTCCATCTGGAACGATACCGCAGCTGGGTTGCTGCCAAACGCACCCAAATCTCTCAGTTTTTCCATGTACTTGAACGGAGCTTCCCCTATGTCGCTTGCGTACTTGACTTTTCTGGATGCAAGGTCATAGATAGGCTCGACTCCATTAATCTTATAGAAAAGCTGTGAATAAAGATGTTCTGCACGCCAGCCGTCCTGTGCGCCCAGCGCCCACGGAATCGTACCGGTGGCTTTCAGCTTATTAATTACGTTAAGCATATCGTCCCATGTCTTCGGCGGCTCTAGACCCGCATTCTGGAATATCTTCTTATTATAATAGAAGCCGGTGAGGGTAATATTGATTGGAATTCCCCACAGACCTTTCACATCCTGGTAAGTAACGTCGTTTCCTTCAAGAATACCGGGAATGAAAGAATCTTTATATGACGAGTCCGAGCTGACCATCTCTGTCAGATCCATAAACTGCTTGTTTTTTACCGCACTTTTGACTTCACTGCCACCCCAGTTAATAACAATATCGCCAAGGGTATCGGATGAGATTTCAGTCTTTAGCTTCTGATGGTACTGCGTATCCGGCGCGGATTCCTCCTGAATCGTAATATTGGGATTATCCTTTTTGAACTCTTCCATCATTTTCTTAAAAACGGGTAATTGCGGCATCCCTTCGGTCCAATCATGCTCAAAGCGAAGAGTAACCTTCTCATCGGCATTACTGGCGGCGCTGCCCCCCGATGAATTCACCGTGCTGGCTGTGTTCGTTGCGCCGGAACATGCTGTTAAGACTAGAGAACCGGTAAGTGCCAAGGCAAGCAGACTAGTTAGTGCTTTTCTTTTTAACATTTTCAATACCTCCTTTAATTTGAGTAAATTATAGCATGCCTATGATGGCCGATAAAAGATTGTAAATTGCCTTTTATATCGCCATATTATCACAATAGATATATTTATTGATTTCGTTCGACAATTTATGTTATACTATCACAAAGATAGAAAATAAAAACTACACTTTTATTCATTAGGAACGGAGCCAATATGAAATTCCTTAGAAGATTTGACAGGTTCCTACTTCGGAGCAGGCTGATTATCGCTTTTTCGTTTCTGATTGCAGCCTCGCTGACTGTACTTGGAACCGTTTGCTATAAGATATCCTCCGACAAAATTCTGTCTAAAAGCATGGAATATAATTTGCAGATAACCGACCAGCTCAGCAATAATGTAGATCTGTATTTTTCGGGAATATTAAACGTTGCCAGTTCCCTTTCTTATAACTCGGATATTAAGTACTACGGAAACTATTTTACTAAATCAGACAAAAAAGGAAGTATCAAAGACATCAATACCACGCTCTTCAATATTGTCGCGGAAAAATCCGATATTGACAACATTGGCATATTGTATAACGGCTCAGTTCTTGTTTCAACTTACAACACATACAATATTACGCTATTTCAGAAAAACGCAGATTATTATAATCTTGATGACATTTACTTAAATGCAAAAATCGTGCCTTTCAGTGAACAGAATAAAATAGGAGAGTATACCTTTGCCGCGGTGAAAAGCGTATACACCCCAAATGAACGAAATTCATTTCTCTCAATTGTAGAAGTTAACTTTACATTTGACAGGCTTGACACGATATTCAGTAACCTTAGAAATAAAAAGAGCATGTCGGCTTATGTTACCGACAGCAAAGGGATTATCCAATATGCTCCGGATAAACACCTGATTCACAATAGTGTCTTTGAAAATTCCGATTACGTTATTACAAAGAACATGCAGAACAGTATTGTTACCATAGGCAAAGAACAATATGCGGTATCAGCCAGCCAGCTCTCCGATACAGATATGTATATCGTTACAACAGAACCGCTCAATGACCTTACGGCAGCAACTCAAAGCATAAAAGTACTGACTATTATTTTTATCCTGCTGTTCACAATGATAGCGGTAATTTTATCGGTTATTCTTTCTTCTGCTTTTACCAAGCCGCTTATGAATCTTGTAAAAAGAATGGAAATTGCCGGTGAAGGGAATTTTGATACTTGGAAAACCATACACGGTTCGCCTGAAATTCAGATACTGTTCCAGAAATTCAATACAATGATAGTCCAAATCAATCAGCTGCTGATTGATATTAATGAAAAAAACCGGCTTAAAAGAAAAGCCGAGCTTTTCGCCCTTCAATCGCAGATCAAACCCCATTTTCTCTACAATACACTTGATAACATTACATCAATGGCGATTCTATCGGGAAACCGTGAAATTACGAAAATGACCACTTCTCTTGCCAAATTGCTGCGGCTCAGCCTGAACAACGGAAAGGAATTTATTAAGATCCGAGACGAACTGCAGCATGTCAAGTATTATTTGAATATACAGACAATTCGGTACAAAAATCGATTTGATACCCATTTTGATGTATCCGAAACCATTCTTGACTACGACATTGTTAAATTGATTTTGCAGCCCCTTGTTGAGAATTCCATCGGCCACGGTTTTGAGGCCAAGAAAGGGAAAGGTCATATTTCGATTACCGGATGTGAGGAAGGCGATGATATCCGGCTGTCTGTTATTGACGACGGCGTCGGTATGGATGCGGTTATTCTGGATACGGTGACCAAACAGCTCAGGCTTAGCGCAGGTTTCTCAGAGCAGCGCAATATTGGCATCTACAATGTGAATGCCAGAATCAAACTTTATTACGGTGAAAAATATGGTTTGTTCATTGAAAGCCGTAAAAATGAAGGGACACGAGTGGATATACTGTTACCAAAGAAAAAGGAGGATGACACCAAATGATCAATACGCTGATTGTAGACGACGAATATCTTTTAAGGAAAGGCTTGATCGCATTAATTGACTGGCAGACTCTTGGATTCCAAGTTATCGGAGAAGCTTCCGATGGCAGTGAAGCGTCCGATTTTATAGAAAATAATCCGGTTGATCTTGTAATAAGCGACATTCGCATGCCTATTTTAAGCGGGATAGATTTGATGCGTTCGGTACGGGAGAGGCAGAAAGATGTTAAATTTATTATTCTCAGCGGATATGATGACTTTAGCTACGCCCAGAGCGCACTTAAATATGGAGCAGTCTCCTATGTCCTCAAGCCTTTTGAAGAAGAAGAAATGATAGCGGAACTGATGAAGGTGAAAAATGATGTGGAACGGGCCGTCAGAGAAGAAAAAGAAAGAACTGAACTGGAAGCAGCCGCACTGGATGCCTTTTTATTAGCGCTGGTGAGTAATAAGGTTGATAAAGAGTTATTTGAGTCAAACAATTCGAAGCTCCCGATCAATTTCCCATGTGAAGAATATCAGGTAATGGTGCTTGAACTTAACCTAAAAAGTGTTTTAAATAGTCCGGAAGCAGAGTCTTTCATCAAATCGCTGATCCGCGTATTTAAGTCAAACTATCAGGGTGAATCGCTTTTTCAGGCTTCAGAATGCAATCAGTCCTTATGTAAAATAATTTACATATTAAATGGGCGTACCTGCATCGATTCTGAAAACGACATAGTTGGCAAGCTGCAGACGCTGCTGGACAATTCTAAAATTATGAAATACAATATCGGCGTCGGTCTTGAGGTAGCGGGATTTGATAAAATTTCGCAGTCGTATCGGGATGCCAAAGGGGCATTGGACTTTAAAATATCATTCGGTAATAAAAGTGTGATTCATTATAAGAATATTCAAGAATCCAAGAAATCACCCTGCCATTATCCGCTGGATCTGGAGCTTAAAATTTTTGAAGCTCTGCGACTGAAAACTCAGCAAAAACTTGAGCTTTATCTTAACGACTTCTTCGAGCATATTAAAAGTTCGGCAACAAATATAAAAACGATCCGCCAGTTTGTACTCCAATTGATTTCTTCCTATAAGCACCAGAACGGGATAGAAGACAATGATTTGGATTTAAGCGAAATCGTCACCAGCTATGATGATGTTGATGAGATAAAGGAATATCTGTCACATATTTTTATGAGCTGCTTATCAGAGAAAGCTGCAGAATCCGGCAAAAAAGGCAAAAAGTTGATCGACGACGTGAAGGGATATGTTAGCGTCCATTATTCTGAAAGGATTACACTTGAGGAAATCTCAAAGATTTTTTTTATCAGTAGAAGCTATTTCTGCCGCATTTTTAAAGAGTATACCGGAATGAACTTTTATAATTACTTAAATGATTTCAGAATAGAAAAGGCAAAAAACCTGCTCAAAAACTCCTATTATAAAAACTATGAAATTTGTGAGATGATTGGCTTTGAGAATTCCAGCTATTTTAATCAGTTATTTAAAAAGGTCACAGGCATGACACCATGCGAATACAGGGATGCCGCAGTCAACAAGTCCTGTGCACCGTTGACCTTTGCCGGGTAATTTCCTTTACATGAACCGGGGTGTTGCAGAACACCCTGAAAAAAGCCGGGGCAGCCACACGAAACGTGTTGGCTGCCCCGGCTTATGCCTTAAAATCATTCGGTCAAAGACTTTTCATGCCTAGGATTAAAACCGTGCTCTGAAATTGCTCAGATGGATCAAAAACAAAATTTACTGCTGTACCCGCGAAATTTTCAAGCGAATTACCCTTCTCATACAAAGCACACTGGTGATGTAAATTCAGTCCCTATTCTCGGCTCAAAGCTTAATTCGTTTTGCTTCTTTACTTTGTCTTTTCTGAAATTCGGACAACAAGCTCTTCAATATCCTTAGAATACTGCTTCAAAGTGTGCTTCCATGTTTGTAAACAAATTTTCCCGCTATCAGTAATAGAATAGATTTTAATTGGTTTCTCGTTTTCTGTAATATTCCAATGAGAGGTAATCATTTCAGACTCCTCCATTTTTTTAAGCATCCTATAAAATCCGGTGGGATCTAGCTTCTCGAATTTTTCCATATCCTTTAGTTGCTTTAAAATCTCTATCCCCTGCCGGTCCTGATGATATAACTCCAATAAGATGAATGGCTGTATGAATTTATCCAAAAAAAAGCCTTTGCAAGCACATCTTGTCTGTTTCATAATATTCCTCTGTTTTTTACTTTATTTCATTATAATACGTTGTGTCTTATAAAACAAGGCTGTCAATTTAAAATCACAACATGGCTCAACTACGAACTCCCTGATAAAACGATTTTATTATTTTTGGTAAATAAAAACATACCTGCCTCTATTTTGTTGACTCCATATTATTTTCATTCTATAATTCATTCATAAAATCAGACTATATCTAATACAAGATATAATCTGCATTATGATGGAGGAATCACTTTTGGAAAAGGTTCAATTAATCGTAGTCGGTGGTTTTCTTGGCGCCGGAAAAACAACATCCATCCTGGCAATGGCAAAGAGGTTGAAGGAATCCGGGAAAAAAGTCGCGATTGTTACCAATGATCAAAGCAGCAACCTTGTTGACAGTGCTTATATCAAAGAGCAGGGGTTCCCTGTTTTAGAAGTAACAAGCGGATGCTTCTGCTGCCATTTTGACGACTTTATTGACAGGCTCAATCAAATCAGTAAAGAATGTTATCCTGATGTCATTTTGGCTGAACCGGTCGGAAGCTGCACCGATCTAATCTCTACTATTATGAAACCAATTAAGCGTAACTACACAAGCCGCTTTTCGCTTTCTCCGCTCTCCGTAGTGGTAGATCCGGTGAGACTGGATCATCTGACTTCTGCGGAAGGTTCCGGCTTTAAAAAAGAAGTGTCCTATTTATTCTTAAAACAAATTGAAGAAGCAGATATCATCGTGCTGAATAAAATAGACCGTTTAACCGACTCGCAAATGGAATATTACATTTCCTACTTAAAAAAGACCTTTCCGAATTCTCAAATCGCCTACGTCAGCTCCATAAAAGAGATCGGAATTGAAGAATGGCTGGCCAAAACTTCTGATTTTCCTTCGTTTGATAAATCATCACTCAATATTGTTTATAATACGTATGCCGCTGCAGAAGCGGCGCTTGGCTGGCTGAATACCTCCGCCATATTGAATGCGCAAACTTCATTCAATGCAAATCGATTTATTTCTGAATTTGCGGCAGTAATTCAAAACAATTTAAAAGAACACAAAATGGAAATTGCGCACCTTAAACTGTGTATTGCTTCCCGAACTGATTTTGCAAAACTAAGCTGCGTCAGTATTTATGACAATCCCAGCGTTGACAGGGAGATGGCCGGTGAAATAAAGGACGGCTCCCTTATCGTGAATATCCGGGCCGACTGCACTCCTGATTATCTGCAAAATTTAGTGGAAACAGAATTTAAGGAACTGGCTGATTTACATCATGTCACAATCTCAAAATTAAATACCGCCTGTTTTTCACCCTCTTATCCTAACCCAATTCACAGAATGTGAGGATGACAATGAAAAAAGCATTGATTGCAGAACTTATCGGTACATACTTTTTGGTTTTTATGGGTACTGGGGCTATTATAGTTGACCACATAACTGGCAGCTTAACACACGTTGGGGTATCTCTTGTTTTTGGGCTCGTCATCATGGTAATGATTTATGCATTTGGCCATGTATCCAATGCACATTTTAACCCGGCGGTCACAGTCAGTTTTCTTATTGTGGGGGACATTTCCTTCAAGCATGCGGTGCAATATATCATAGTGCAACTGCTGGGCGCGATAGGTGCAAGCTGCACATTACTTCTGTTATTTGGGAATGTATCCATGCTAGGCACAACGCTGCCTGCAAACTCCTGCCAGCAAGCCTTCGGCCTTGAATTTATATTAACTTTCTTTTTAATTATTGTCATTATGTATTCTGCATATAACCAACAAGCGAATTCGTCTTTTGCCGGCCTTGCGATTGGTGGAACGATTGGCCTTGAAGCAATGTTTGCCGGCCCGATCTGCGGTGCTTCCATGAATCCTGCCCGAAGCATCGGACCTGCCCTGGTTTCAGGAAACAGCCAATTTCTATGGATATATGTGTTCTCCACCACTCTGGGGGCTGCTGCTGCCGCTCTGATTTACCGAGTTCTTTACAAATGCGAAAGTAATACACTAGATATCGAAGCGTAGCCAGCAATATACAATTGCTAAAAGGTGCACTCTCCTAAGTAGTATGCAAAATAGCCATAAAAAAGCGAAGCCACCTTTTTAAAGATGGCTTTCGTCGACTTCGATTATTGCCAAGAACTGCACTGAATTAATTTTCTGCAGCGTCTATACAGCAGCCATTTTGACTTTTCTATTTTTCTGCATACAGTCATAGCCTACTGCCAGCAGCAAAACAATTCCTTTAATAATCATTTGAGTATAGCTGTCGATGTTAAGGAGTACAAATCCATTCGTCAAAACACCAATGATTAAGGTACCCGCAACAACATTTGATATTTTTCCGGAACCTCCGGTTACACTGACGCCGCCAAGTATCGCGGCTGTCAAAGCATCAAATTCGAATCCCTGCCCCGCAATCGGCTGGGCAGAATTGGTACGGGAAAGCATTACCACCCCCGCAACGCCCGCAAAAAATCCAGAGAGGGTATACGCCAGATATTTAATATTCTTTATCTTGATTCCAGACAGGCGGGACGCTTCTTCGTTTCCACCGACCGCATAAAAATATCTTCCAAAATAGGTTTTATTCAAGGTAAAGGAACCCACCCCAAAAATAACAAACATAATAATGACCGGAATTGGGATAATCCACAAATAGCCCTGTCCGACTATGGAGAATTCTTCTGGGAAACCATAAATGGGAAGTCCTCCGCAGATTTTATACGCCGCACCCTGCAAAATAATCTGGGTGGCAAGGGTGACGATAATCGCGGGAATGCCGATATTGGCGACAATCCATCCGTTTACAAAGCCGGTTAAAGTTGTCATAATCAGGCCAATTAAGCAGGCCAGCCACGGGTTTACCCCTCCGCTGATCATCAGAAATGCGGTGACAACATTAATCATACTGATTTGCGAACCGATAGACAAATCTATTCCGCCCAATAATACAACAAAGGTCATGCCCACGGCGGCTATTCCAAGCATAGAAGTCTGGCGAGTTAAATCCAGCAAGTTGGATATTTGTAAAAACGCCGGTGCAGTAATTGAAAATACACAAAATATAACAGCTAAGACTGTAAACATCGCATACTTTTTAATTAGATTTAAAGCTTTCATAGCAAATCTCCATTTTTAAATGTTTTAGATCCATTTTTTGATGCATAGCTCATAATAAGTTCTTGATCGAACTCATTTCTCATAACTTCACCGGTCATTTTTCCTTCTGCCAAAACGATGATCCGATCCGTCATTCCCATAAGTTCCGGCATTTCAGATGAAATCATAATGATTGTCTTTCCAGACTCTACCAAATCATTCATAATTTTATATATTTCATGCTTTGCTCCAACATCAATTCCTCGTGTTGGTTCATCCAGTATGATTAGGTCAGGATTTGTAGCAAGCCACTTCGCCAAAACAACTTTTTGTTGATTTCCTCCGCTGAGATTGTTCACTGCCTGTTCCATCGAAGGCGTTTTTATCTGCAGACTATCCTTAAATGTATTTGCGATTAATTTTTCTTCATCTTTATGAATCATAAAAAACCGGGATAGTTTTTCGAGTGAGGCCATGCTGATGTTTTCTCTTATCGCCATAGGAAGAACGGCACCTTGCCTCTTTCTGTCCTCTGGAACGAGTGCGATTCCGTAATTAATGGCATCTTTAGGGCTCTGAGGCGATATTTCTTTCCCCTTAAAAAAGATTTGTCCACTGGTCTTTTTCTTCGCGCCAAATATCAGTTCGGCCAATTCAGTCCGGCCAGCCCCAATCAGCCCTGCAAACCCTAATATTTCACCGCGTTTTAGGACAAAAGAGACATCCCGCAGGCCGTTCCCACACAGATTATTAGCCTCAAGCAAGGTTTCCTCTCGAATTGTGTTCTTTCGTGACGGAAAAGTTTCTTCGAGCTCTCTTCCCACCATCAGCTTTACCAATTCATCAATATTCGTACTGGAGGTATCCATCGTTTTGATTTCTTTGCCATCGCGCAAAACTGTAATCCTGTCCGATAATCTGAAAATTTCCTCTAGACGGTGCGAAATATAAATAATGGAAACTCCTTTTGCTTTGAGTTTATCCACCAGTTCAAACATGCGCTCCACTTCCGCATTAGTAAGCGGTGCGGAAGGTTCGTCCATAATTAAAATTTTTGCATTTTTAGAAAAAGCCTTTGCGATCTCAACCATCTGCTGATACCCTACCGTCAGATCTTTAATCAAAGCGTTAGGATCAATCGAAATATTGAGTTCCTGCAGCAGCTTTCTTGATGACTCAACCATTGCCTTTTTATCTATGATGAAACCTTTTTTAATTTCACTTCCCAAAAAGATATTTTCTGCAACAGATAGTTCTTCTACCAGATTAAACTCCTGATAAATCACTTCTATGCCGCAATTCTCAGCAAATTTAGGCGTCATAGCAGAAAACTCATTGCCTTCTACGATAATCTTCCCTGAATCTGGAATTTCAGCTCCGGCGCAGGTTTTAATCAGTGTAGACTTTCCAGCACCATTTTCACCCACAAGCGCATGTATTTCCCCTTCTACCAATTCAAGTGTAACATGATTTAGTGCAACGACACCCGGATAACTTTTTGTGATATTTTCCAATTTTAAAGCTAATTTTTTTTCAGCCATCAGCAATACCCCGTTTTCATAAAGCAAATATTGTTATTAACTACCAAGTTTTCGGTTTTTTCGGGTAGTTGGCATGTCTGTCATTATTTAATTGAGTTAAGCTGACATAAAAGCCAACTTAACTCAATTTAACTGTATTTTAATTTTATGTTATTTCTGATAAAAGTCCTTCACATTTTCCATGCTCACCGGAGTTAGAACTCTGTAAATTTGCTTCGGGACGCTTTCATTCTTGATCAGCTTCATTGTGTTATTGAAAATATCAGTTGCGACACCGGTTGTTGTGCCTTCAGAGACTGAAGTTCTGATTGCTCCGCCACCCATCATGTTAGACAAAGCTTCATCTGTGGCGTCTGCACTGAAAATTCCGAAATCATCTGTAAGTTTACCTGCACCTTTTACTGCTTCGGCCGCGCCTACTGCACCGCCGTCTCCGATGCATATGATGACTTTAACGTTTGGATGTGCCTGTAAAATCGTCTCTGTGGCTGACATACCCTGTGTTGTATTAATTGCACTGGATGTCGCGACGATTTTGGCGTTCGAAGCATTCTTCGCCACTGCATCTGTAATTCCCTTTGCTCTTTCAACAAGAATTGCCAGAGAAGGATAATTTAGAATCGCTACTTCGCCTTTACCGCCCAGCTTATCATTCATCCACTTAGCAGCCGCCTCGCCGATCAATGTACCCAAGTCGTAGTTTTTAATCAACCATGCGGCATCATCGCTCTCACCAAGATCATCGTCCCACGCCAAAACCTTGATCCCTTTGTCCCTT
>WSSedL1CaDRAFT_10000121_pt1 | contig 49315 bp, 45 predicted proteins | sample WetSurSL1Cattail_FD_9464 | JGI IMG/M metagenome (IMG submission 9464)
ATAAACCTTTTGTTTTGAGCTGTTCCAGCTTTTATATACTTCTTGTTTTGTATGTGTTTGCAACGCTATTTGGAATATTATGGTGCACGAAAATTAAACGCACCCGTGTCTAAAATATGAGAGTAGGTATCTATCCGGGAGACTGTTTTAGAAATACCCTGTCTCCAAGGCTCCATCAGGTTCAAGCGGCATCTTTTTGAGCGTACATAAGGACTAAAAAGCTAAGAATTTGAAGTAAACCGTGTATCCGTGCGGGTTTTATGTAATTGCGGACTAAAACAGTTTTGAAAAGTGCTGTACCAGAAATGGTAGGGCATTTTTGATTTTCAATAGAATATATCCGAACAAGGCTTGTGAAAACTGGATTTCTATTTTATTCTTAAATAAAAGAATCTCCAAAGGAGAAATCTGATGGAAAATGAAAAAAGCCAAGGCTTTTGCTGGTTTTTGAAATGCTCCAAAAGACTGATGTTGAACATCCTCTTAACACAACGGAAATCATAAACAAATTAAAACAATGTGGTGCTGAGGCCGAACGAAAGGCAGTGCTGCGAGATTTGAAAGCTTTGCAAGCCGTTGGATATGAAATTATCAAGTGTGACAATCACAATCGTGGCTATTATATGGAAACGCACCTTTTTGAGAAACATGAGTTGAAAATAATTGCGGACTTGGTAGCAGATGCAATGTTTCTCACTGTTCAAGCAAGTACAGCAAGGAGGGTAGTTTCTCTCCTTCTTGGTTCATCTCATATAAAGATTGTAATGGCCTACTCAGGCGACTGTTTTTGAAATATACTCTTCCGCCAAGGGGATACCAGAGGGGTAGTACACATCATTATTGACACTTTAATATTTAAAACGATCGGCTTTGTGTTGTATAATTAATGAAGTGATTATTTTACGTACTGAAAATAAAAACTGGGAGAGGTTCCTTCATGCCAAGTGGTCTATTGAATAATAACCATGGAAATGTCACTTTCAATTGCAAACGGGCATAAATTTGATATGGATAGGGCAAAATCACCTGTTTGGGTGATACCTACAGTATGGTTCATGCAATATGATTAGTATCAAAAGGCAAAATGTTGAGGTGTGGGTATGGAAAATCGCAAGCTATTAAAACTGAATCAATTAATCAATAGTTCCTATGAGTGCTTTTCATTTTCGGAATTTTTAAAGCTCACCATTTTAAAACTCCATGAGTTAGTGATGTATGACAGCGGTATGTTTTTCTGTGGCATCAGCAGGGATTGCAGCTTTTTTAAGCCGTATATCGGAGGACCGGTGGAGGACTATTACAAAAAGCATAGCTTCATAGATAGAGAAGAGTACTTGAAGCAGAGGAAAGAAGAGAAAGCAGGCAGCGAGGCGTTGGTCTATAAGGCTCTGGATATCATGCAGGGCGTAGTAAAAATCGGAAACGAGCCCCGAAGCGGCTTCCTCACTTCCCAGGAAGAGTTTCACATTGCCTGTATGCGGATTGTTTACAAAGGTCAGTTCATGGGTGAAATATATCTGCACAGGAGCAGGGAAAAGCCGGACTTTGATGAAGAGGACATGTTTGTACTCGGGTTATTGCAGCCTCAGGTATCCACTGTATTTAACATTATTCATACAGTTGCTGCGGTGAAATATCTGGAGACTGACAGCGGAAGGATGGCAAAAAAGGGACTGTGCCTTCTGGATGAAGAACTTAGCATTACGGGAGGTAATGCAACGGGGTTGGAGATGCTGAAAATGTCTACGGTATTTGGTTCCAGTGTTCTTTACCATGTAAAGGAGATCTGTGAGGATATGCTGTCGGAGAAGAAAACCGCTGACTGTGTTGCGTTTAGGTCGGCCTCCTTTAAAACCGGAAATGGAAGCCTGCTTACGGATATTATATTCCGGTGGGATGGCAAACATAAAAATAATCAAATTTTTCTCTCTATGGAGTTTGAAAATGAGGAGCAAACGATTTCGGAATATAAGTTCAAATTCACCAAGCGGGAAGCAGACATTATTGACGGGGTCATCCAGGGTAAAAACAATGTCCAGCTTGCCGGCTCACTTGGCCTATCGGAGAATACCATAAAGACCCATATGCAAAGAATTTACCGTAAGGTGGGCGCCAACAATCGCACAGAGCTTGCCTATATTCTGCTTCTAAATAAAAAATAAATCGGATTTTTACGTCACCCGAACGCCCGACAAGTCGAAGTGGCAGGTTTTTATTCAATGCGGTATAATTATTCTGGAGCCGCCAGGAACTGCCAGAAATCAAAGAAGTCAGGCAGTAAATGAATTCGGGACACGTTTAATAAAAGAGGAGGGATTCAGCGTGCTGGATCAGACAGTCATTAATCAGGTAAAAAAGGCAATAAAAAATAGTATGGACAAAAATGATATTGCTGGTGTGAATGTATTGGTAATAAAAGAAGGAAAAGAAGTTTTATACTATGAAGATGGCCTGGCAGACAGGGAAGCGGGACTGCCGATTAAAAGGAATTCTATTTTTAGATTATATTCCATGAGCAAACCGATAACGGCAACAGCAGTGATGCTCCTTCTGGAACGTGGTGAAATTGACTTGTTTGAACCGGTAAGCAGGTTTCTTCCCGGCTTTAAAAATCAGATGGTTGAAAAGAGCGGCAGTTTGGTTCCTGCGGAACGTGAAGTAGTCATTAAGGACCTGCTTTCCATGACATCAGGATTGGTATATGGAGGATTTAACAGAGCAGGGCGGGAAACGGAGACCTTGTTTCAGGAGATAGACAACAGACTGCTGGGTGATACGCCAATGGGTACAGTGGAAGCAATGAACAGACTGGGACAATGTGCCCTTGCCTTTCAGCCGGGATCTTCCTGGCAGTACGGCACCTCGGCGGATGTACTGGGAGCTGTTGTAGAAGTAGTCAGTGGGAAGCGGTTTGGAGAATTTTTAAAGGAAGAATTGTTTGAACCGCTGGCTATGGCGGATACTGGATTTTGGCTCCCGGCAGAAAAAAGAGACCGCCTGGTAAAAACCTATGCGGACAATGGAAAGGGTGAATTGGTGCCTTATACAGGAAATCATTTGGGCATCAATAACCGGATGGATCGAAATCCGGCATTTGAATCCGGAGGAGCCGGCCTGGTTTCTACAATCGACGATTCTGCAAGATTTGCCAGGATGCTCATGAATGAAGGGAGTCTGGACGGTGTTCGGATTCTGCGTCCCAAAACCGTCAAATTTTTAGCCTCTGGAACCTTAAGTGCTGAACAGCAGAAGAGCTTCGAGCTTTGGTTCACACTATGCGGACACAGCTATGGGAATTTAATGCGTGTAATGACGGATTGCAGCAGGGCCGGTATCTTGGGGAGCCCCGGTGAATATGGCTGGGATGGCTGGCTTGGTGCATATTTCTGTAATTGCCCCAATGACGACGTAACATATCTGTTCATGATACAGAAAACTGATTCAGGAACGACGTCTCTTGCCAGAAAGCTTCGCAATATCATTCTGAGTTCGTGGCAAACATAGCTGATTCTGTACTTTTACTCTTGAATAGTGTAAAATAAATTTCGTTGATTATGAAAAAGGCAAACTTGTCGAAAGATAAGGACGCAAAGCTACGGGTCTAAGGTAGAAACACTAAGACAGCCGGGTTGCCAGGGGTTTGAACAGGACATTTCCAGGCCATGGCTAATATTATTTATGCCATGGCTTATTTTATGACCATTGGAAGTGTAAGGAGAAAATAATCCCCGATCCATATAGAAGAGATAAATTCAAATACTTTTTATAAATTTGCCGGGATGAGGAGCGTAGATGAATATTCCTAATGTACTGCTAAATTTTTTTGTGTTTACTATTCCAATAGTATCTGCCATTTATATTATAACAGGAATAATATTATTTAAACAAAAGGCAGAAGAAAAGGTTAACTATTTTTCGTTTCTGATGTTCGCTTCTGCAACTTATTCTTTTGGATATTTTTTAGAACTCAATTGTGCGGTGCTGCATACTTTTCTGATTGTACGGGATTTTGAGTTTTTAGGTTCTGCTTTTATTCCCACCTTTGGGACTTTATTTATTTTAGAATTAACAAAATGCAAAGTGAGAAAAAAAGTAACGGGTATTTTATTTGCTGTTTCTACAATACTATGGACGCTTTTTATTACGAATCCATTTCATCACTTGATCTATAAGAGTATTAACTTGCGCGTTATCAGCGGATTTGCCATAGTCGACGCCGTCAGAGGACCTGCTTTCTACTTGATGATGGCATACTATACGTTGTTTTTGATACTTTCAACTATTTTACTATCAAAGGCATATAGAAAATCAAACAAAAGGAATTATAAAAACGGACTTCGCTTTTTACTTGTTTCTTTGGAAATTCCATGGCTTACAATACTATTCATTTTATTGGGGCTTGATAAATATATCGATGTGGTGCCGCCGACGATAATGATAGTATGCGTTTTATTTGGTATTAATGAAACTGGAAACGACATTTTTGAGCTGCAAATCAACAGATGGAACAGCACATTTTCAAATTTTGGAGAACCGGCATTTTTAGTTGATCATGCTGGTGAAATAGTTTGTTCCAACAAGAATGCAAACAGTTTTTTGAGTGAATTGAAACGAAGCATTAAGGATTTAATCAAAACCATGGATGATGGCGAATTGAACAAGAAACCCGTTTCTTTTACAATCAATAATGAAATCAGATGGGCGGAAGTCAAGAAAAACTGGTTTGATACCAAAAACAGATTTACGAATTATCTGCTGATAGATGTTACAGAACGCAAACAGGCAGAGGAAGCTCTGAGAAAAAGTGAAGAAGAGCATAGGCTCCTTATTGCGCAAATGCAACAGGGGCTTGCTGTTTTTGAAGTGAAGCCGGATCAGAACGGAAAACCCGTTGATTATCGTTTTCTTGACGCAAATGAAAGCTATGAACTTTTGACCGGACTAAAGAGTGGAAACATAATAGGCAAATCCGTACTGGAAATACTGCCATGGTCAGAAAGTCGAAGGATTGAGAAATATGATCATGTTGCAATGACTGGCGAGACATACAAGTATGAGAGCTACTCAAAAGAACTGTGCAAATATTTCGAAGAGGTTGTATATTCTCCTCAACATAATCAGCTTGCGATTATCATATCCGACATAACGGAACGTAAGAGGTTGGAAACAGCTCTTTACAATGAGAAGAACTTATTGGAAACAACATTGATATCTGTAGGTGACGGAGTAATTTCCACCGATAATAACGGTAACATTGTATTTTTAAATAGAGCGGCAGAATTCCTAGTGGGTTGGACGCAGGAAGAAGCAAGAGGAAAATCGATTGAAGAAGTATTTTATATTATTAATGAATTTACACGGGAAAAGTGCGAAAATGTAGTTAATAAGGTGCTTGGAAGCGGAAAAATACAGGATTTTGCGAGCCATACCCTATTGATTTCAAAAGACGGACTGGAAAGACCTGTCGAAGATAGTGCCGCGCCGATTGTGCAGGAAAATGGGGAAATTATCGGCGTTGTATTGGTATTTAGAGATTTTTCCGAGGAAAAGGCCAAGCGGGAAGAAATCCTTTACCTTAGTTATCACGATCAACTTACCGGTCTATATAATCGAAGATATTATGAAGAAGAGTTAAAGAGACTTGATACAAAAGGCAATCTCCCGGTGACCATTGTTATGGGTGATTTGAACGGATTAAAAATTATCAATGATTCATTCGGACATGTCATGGGGGATAAGCTTTTAAAGAGGGCAGCGGCATTGATTATGAAGGGTTGCAGAGTTCATGACATTATAGCCAGGGTCGGCGGAGACGAATTTGTAATTTTATTGCCCAAAACGGATATTTCTGAAGCAGAGCAAATCATTGAACAAATAAAGGAGATTTCGTCCAGCGAAAAGGTAAGTGGTATTGATATTTCCATTTCTTTTGGCTGTGGAACGAAGAAATATGAAGAGGAAGATATCCAGGAGATCTTCAAAAACGCCGAAGATCGCATGTATAGAAACAAGCTTTATGAAAGTCTGAGCATGAAAAACAAAATATTAGATCTTATTATGAATACGCTTTACGAAAAAAACAGCAGAGAGATGCTGCATTCTAAACGAGTGAGTGAGATTTGTGAAGCGATCGCCATCCATATGGACTTTGATAAGGATGCGATCAATCAGATAAAAACCGCCGGACTTGTCCATGATATAGGAAAAGTGGGAATTGACGATAAAATTCTTGATAAACCTTATGACTTAAGCATGGATGAAATGAATGAAATCAAGAGGCATCCGGAAATAGGGTATCGAATACTCAGCTCGATAAATGAATTTTCTGAAATGGCCGATTTTGTTCTCAAGCATCATGAAAGATTGGATGGAAAGGGGTATCCCCAAGGACTGAAAGGGGAAGAAATATCACTGCAGGCAAGGATTATTGCGGTTGCGGATTCGTATGACGCAATGACCTGCGACAGACCCTATCGAAAGGGATTAAGTGATGAGGATGCGATAGCTGAAATAAAAAAATGTGCAGCTACTCAGTTTGACCCGAATATTGCAAGGGTATTCATTGAAAAGGTTTTAGGGAAAGAGTGGAAGTAGAATCGAACGAGCTGCCTGCAAATCAATATAGCCTATCGTATAAAAATGTGTTCCATGCCTTACACTCCATGGAAGGCATCATACCGAATAGCTTATTGTCCATACTTCATTCCCTTTTTGTAAAGTGATTCATATATCTTTCCATACATCACTTCTATTTTTTTATAACGAGACGACAGATATCCCCTACCTCAATGGCTCTTTTACTTCGCAAAAAGCCTTGGTGGCGGGTACATATGCCATAGGATAATAGTCTTGTATTAACTTTGCTTCATTTAAATGAAAGAAGAATATTTACTTTTTAACTAATTGATGGTATCTTCTTTATATAACAAGGCAAATGATGTCCGCCACCTAGGCTCTTATATCTGATACCGCTTCCAAAATACATAAAAAATATTAGAGAAGGGTATTCATTTGAATAAAATTGTAAACGGAACCCATGAAATAGTTGATTATTTCGGAGAATTTAAAATTCAAATCCAGCAAAATATAAAAAATGATGATTATCCGCAGCACTGGCATGCCGATACTGAAATCATTATGCCCATTGAGAACCCTTATATGGTCATCATAAATGAAACGACATATAATCTGGAGGCTGAAGATATTATCATCATCCCTTCGGGTGAACTGCATAAGTGCTATGCGCCGCCCAGCGGCTGCCGGATTGTACTGCTGTTTGACAGTACCATGTTCTATAGTATGAACGGGTTTAATTCAGTATTTCATATGTTTCATCCCTGTGTGGTCGTTACGCCTTCCTTAATGCCCGATATACATAAAGTGCTTTCATCGCTTATTCAGGATATAACGTCGGAATATTTTTCAACGCTGCCCCTCAAAGAAGCTTCGATCTATTCCATGCTCATCCGTTTTTTCACCATCATGGGACGGAATTGTATAAACGGAAGTGATAGGTTCCCAAATATCAAAAACCGAAAACAGCTTGAATATATAGATCTGTTTTTAAATGTATGCAATTATATAAATGAACATTGCACCGAGAATATTAAGATGGACGACGTTGCAAACATCGCCGGATTCAGCAAATTTCATTTTGAGCGCCTTTTCAAGCAGTTCATGAACGTATCCTGTTATGAGTATTTGATCAACCGCAGGATCATGCAAGCAGAGAAACTATTGACCGAACCGGAATTATCCATTATGCAGGTTGCCATGAAATCCGGTTTTAGCAGTCTTGCGACATTTAATCGATTATTTAAAGCCAAAAAACGTTGTAACCCCACAGAATATAAATCTCTTTATGGAATTTACTAATTTGTGCTCAATTTGGGGATGTCATCAAATATTGCTATTACATCCGGCTGTTTAAAGAATAGCGGATATGTGCAAAATGGCAATTATTTCATGCGCGCGATCCCTAAAAATATATATTGTGCATAAAAAATATTTAGTAATTAAGTGTGTAGTAAATAAATAAATGAAAATAAAGCAAAAATAAGCTTAAAGAAATGTCTATCAGCGGGAAATAAGCCCAAATAATAGCAATATTTGATTAGGAAATAGCAATATACAAAGAGCATATATGGAAATTATGTTATATAATCGTAATGTTCATGTATATAATACATAGATTAAAAGGAGGGAAATCATGAAACGTATTCTTGCAGTTTTTCTCGCTTGTGCACTTCTCATGACAATGGCATTGACAGGGTGCGGAACTAAAACCGAAGGCGATGCGGCTGGAACCCCAGCTGTAGAAGCCAGCTCAGCCGCTCCGGCTGCTGAAGCAAGCTCAGCTGCTGCTGAAGCAAGCTCAGCTGCTGCTGAACCAAGCGCTGCACCGGCAATTGCCGATGATGCCAGCGTAAAAGTCCTCAACCTTTGGAGCTTCACGGATGAAGTTCCCAAAATGCTCACCAAGTACAAAGAGCTTAACCCAGGCTTCCCTTATGAAATCAAAACCACCATTATTGCTACCACGGACGGCGCATATCAGCCTGCACTCGACGCAGCGCTCGCAGCCGGCGGTGCGGATGCACCCGACATCTATACGGCAGAGAGTGCATTCGTACTCAAATATGCACAGGGCGATGCCTACAAGTATGCCGCAGCCTATAAAGATCTCGGCATCGACGTTGACAACCTCTTAAAAGAAGCTGACATCGCTCAGTACACAGTTGACATCGGAACAAACCCCGATGGTAATCTTGTCGGTCTTGGCTATCAGGCAACCGGTGGTGCATACATCTATCGCCGCTCCATCGCGAAAGATGTATGGGGAACAGATGATCCGGCAACAATCAAGGACAAAGTCGGTCCCGGCTGGGATAAATTCTTCGCAGCTGCTGCCGAATTAAAAGCAAAGGGTTATGGAATAGTCTCCGGTGACGGCGACATCTGGCATTCAGTTGAGAACGGATCCCCAACGGGTTGGATCGTCGACGGCAAACTCAATATCGATCCTACACGTGAGGCATTCCTGGACCTTTCCAAGAAACTCAAAGACAACGGCTATGAAAACGATACACAGGACTGGACTGATGCCTGGTATGCTGATATGAAAGATGCCAGCAAGATGAAAGTTCTCGGATTCTTTGGTCCCGCATGGCTCATTAACTACGTTATGGCTGGCAACTCCGGCAGCGAAAACAAGAAAGTCGGCGAAGGCACTTACGGAGACTGGGCAGTATGTGAACCTTCAGTAGGCTTCTCCTGGGGCGGTACTTGGGTTCTTGCCAACAAGGACACCAAGCTCAAAGCTACTGTCGGTAACATCATTAAGTGGATCACACTTGACAGTTCCGACACAGGCCTCCAGTACTTCTGGGCAAACGGTACCCTCAACGGACCTGGCGGCACAAAAGATACAGTCGCTTCCGGTACTGTTATGAAGAAGTCTGATGGCAAGCTTGACTTCCTGGGCGGACAGAATATGTTCGACGTATTCGTTCCTGCAGGCGCAAACGCTACAGGCAAAAATAAGACACAGTATGATGAAACAATCAATACCTACTTCCGTAATCATGTACGTGATTACACCGCCGGTAAAGCGACCCGCGAGGAAGCTTTGGCAGGATTCAAACAAGATGTCGCAGACAATCTTGATCTTGCTGGAAATTAATTTGATTTAGTAATGGGGCGGGCGGATGCCTTTTTGTCCGCCCCGATTTTATGTTATCTGCCCCAATTTTATGTTAGAAATAAAAAACTAACGCTTACGGAGGTGAACGCTTATGCGACGCAAGAGCGTTAGCTACGCTAAATATGGTTATATTTTTTCGATACCTTTTGTGATTGCATTCCTGATTTTTTCGTTGTATCCAATTATCTATACAGCTATTATCGGTTTTACCGACCTTAAAGGTTTGGGGAAAATAGATTTTAAGTTCTTATCCAATCCATTTCAGAACTTCAACCTAATTTTAAAAAATCCTTCTTTCCAGGAATCTTTAACAAATACAGCTACAATCTGGATAATCAGCTTCATTCCTCAAATATTGCTGGCGCTTCTTCTCACCGTGTGGTTTACGAGTCATCGCCACCAGATAAAACATCAGGGCTTATTCAAAATTCTGTTTTATATGCCAAATATTATAACGGCTGCGACGATAGGGATACTTTTCTTCTCGCTGTTCGGATACCCGATGGGACCTGTTAACGATATATTCAAGACGCTGGGCTTGTCTAAAGACCCTGTGAACTTCCTGGTTGATGGGTGGACGGCAAAGGGTGTTGTGGCATTTATCCAGTTCTGGATGTGGTATGGGTATACGATGTTAATATTAATATCCGGCGTGCTGGGTATTAACCCCGAACTCTTTGAGGCGTCAGAGATGGACGGCGCATCAGGCACGCAGACATTCTTTTTCATAACGATTCCGAGTTTGAGGACTATCATGCTTTATATGCTGGTTACGAGTCTGATCGGCGGTTTGCAGATGTTTGATGTTCCAAGATTGTTCCTTTTTGGCGGTCCAACCAACGCTACGCTTACGACAAGCTTGTTTATCTATAATCAGGCGTTCAGCGGAAGCTATATGTATAACCGCGCGGCGGCTGCAAGTATGATAATGTTTATTATAATAGCGATACTGTCGGCTATACTCTTCTATGTCATGCGCGACAAATACGCAGCACGGCTTAGAAAAGAGGAGAAAAAACAGATGAAATTGCGCATAGAAGCCCAGAAGGCAGCGGCAAGGAGGACATCAGTATGAGACGAGAAACGAACATATCCGGATACATATCGAAGACAATTATCTACATAGTCCTCATTTTTCTGGCGATTTTAAGTGTATTACCGTTTTGGATTATGTTTATAAACGCGACGCGCTCAACGTTTGAGATCCAACAGCATGCCATTTCGCTGATACCCTCGAAGTTTTTTATGAGCAATATACACGTACTGCTTGGTAAAAGTTTTAATCCGTTCACCGGTTTTATAAACTCGATGATCATCGCCGCAGGCGCGACGGTTTGTGCGGTGTACTTCTCGTCGATTACTGCATATGCTCTAATAGTGTATGATTGGAGGATGCGTCAGCCGTTTTTCACGTTTATAATGGCTGTGCTGATGATTCCTGCGCAGGTATCGGGTATTGGATTTTACCAGTTCATGTATCGAATCCACTGGACAAACAGCTATTTACCACTGATACTGCCTGCGATTGCCGCACCTGCGATGGTGTTCTTTATGCGGCAGTATTTGCTCGCCACGCTTCAAATTGATATTGTGAATTCGGCACGAATAGACGGTGGTGGCGAGTTTTACATATTTAACAGGATAATAGTGCCGATTATGACCCCCGCCATCGCGACGCAGGCCATTTTCTCGTTCGTATTAAGTTGGAACAGCCTGTTCACGCCGTTGATCTTACTTACTGACAAGGATAAGTATACAATGCCAATCATGGTAAGCCTGCTGCGTGGAGACATCTACAGAACGGAGTATGGCGCCGTATATTTGGGATTGGCACTGACTGTGGTACCACTGTTTATAGTATATTTCCTGTTGGCAAAATATATCATAGCGGGTGTTGCACTAGGCGGTGTGAAAGAATAAGTTGGATTTTGAAATTCAACACATGACGCCGTAGAATATATAATTAGCATAACATCACAGTAAACTGAATCTCTGAGAAATGAGCATGAAGAGAAGGCCTCCTGTCGCAGGATAAAGCGGCGGGAGGTTTTTTGGTATCAGGCGCTGCTTTCACCCAGGCTATTTGCATTGGAGATGGATGTTGTCGTGGCTAAATGGAAAAATATTCTTTGATATAAAACGCCATCAGAAAATCAAATTTAACCGCGGAATCGTTCAGTTCCGTATTTAGAAGCTCTTTGATTTTACGGATACGGTAGACAATCGTATTACGGTGAGTGTGCATCCGAAAGGCTGTTTCAAGGATATTGCAGTCCGACAGCAGGAAAATGCGGAGAGTATTTAAATAATCCGAATCGTGAGACACATCGTGCTGTTCCAATAAGCCCAGCTGCCGCTTGTAAATCGTTTGAAGCAAGCCGGGATCCGAGGTACAAAACAACACCTGAAATAATCCGAGATCGTCAAAATTGACAAACTGCCGTTTCCAGAATACGGCTGCCGCCAAAGAGAAACGTGCACGTTTATAACACATGCCGATTTCGGTCAGAGAATGAATTATATCACTGACGCCCAGTTTTATACTGTCACAAAAACAGATCATATCTATAATCTCGTTCATTAAAAGTTTATTCCGTGAGGAATTGTATATCAATATATGAAGGTTGTCATGCTCAAACAAATGGTATCTCAGGCCATAGCCGTTCAGGGACGAAGTAATCCTTGTCGCATCTGGCAGGTTCTGAATGGTCATGACCCGGTAATCGGAAACGGATGCAAATCCAAACTGGTTTAAGGTTCTAAGGATGTTTTCCTGCACCGGCGTTTGGTAAAGGGCGTTCTGAAACGATGCGTCGAGTTGCTCCTCTCTTTGGCTGCTATGCAGAAGCAAGCTGCAATAATCCTGCATGATGTCTACAAGATGTACTTCCCATGGCATGGTAAAAATGGGGAAATTATTACCATTACAGAACTCTACAATTTCCGGAGTAATATCATCGGGATGAAGATACTTGCCCGTATTGATCAGGATACCGCTGCAGTTGCGCATCACCAGCGCATAAATAAAATCATACAGCCTGACACCGCTCTGTGTGAAGAGCCCTGTGGTGATGACCAGTTCGCCGCCCTTTAAAAAGGACATGTTTTGAATATCCTCGGCCAGATATACCCAGGAAGAGGAATTGTTCAGACCAGCTTGTCCGCCTTGAAGTGTCAGATTATATTTTTCCCTTGCACACTCATAGAGATCCGAAACCTGCGTTCGCACTGAACATTCCCTCCAGTATAGAATATTTTAAGCATACCACACTTTATTATGATTTTGAATGCATGAACATGTCGTTTTAGCCCTGATTAAAAAATGTCATAGAAAGTGCACTGTAAATAAGTATTTGTATCCAAAGTACAAATAAAGTAAGAATATTTGGAGTTTGAGTCCATTGCAGTGGGGATGTGTTGTGCAGTATAATGAATTCAAGAATCAAAAAGACTATTTTAAGAAAGAAGATTCATGTATGAGTGAGAAATTTGTTGTGACAATTGCACGGCAATTCGGCAGCCTTGGAAGGCCTATTGCGCGAAAGGTCAGTGAAAAACTTGGTATAGATTACTACGACAGGGATATCGTGGAACTGGCTGCAAAAAATTTGAATCTTCCGGTTTCGACAATCAGTGATGTTGAAGAAAGCGCAAAGACGGCCTTCTTCAATATGAACTATCCTCTGGGCATGGGTACAACTGCAATTCAGGATTCCATCTTTGCCGCCCAGCGAAAGATCATAATCGATCTCGCGGAAAAAGAGTCCTGTATTATAGTGGGCCGTTGCGCTGACCATATACTGAAAGACTACAAAAACATCATTAATATATTTTTATATGCACCATATGAAGCAAGATTGATTAACTGTGTTGAAAGGTTGGATATGCGGCTCGACGAAGCCAAGAAAATGATCGCTTCCGTCGATAAAGCCAGAGAATCCTATCACAGGCACTATTGCGGCTACTCCATGTCTGACAAGGATTCCAAGCATGTGATGATGGACTCCAACCTGCTGGGAGTTGACGGTACCTGCGATGTACTTACAGAAATCATTAAGAAAAGATTCCACCTGTAAAAGGAGATCAGCCTTAAAAAAGAGATCAGCCTTAAAAAGGAGTTCAGCCATACAATTAAATTAGAGTGAAGAATAATTAAGCGATGGAGCTTTTCTCATAAAGAGAAGCTCTATTGCTGTTTTTATTTTTAGAGAAGAATTGATCTTAAAACTTGACTGGAAATATCCGGATAATGAAAGGAGGTGCCAATATGGTAATGCTTGAAGTTAAAAAACTTTCGAAATGTTTCGATGACCTTGAAGTCCTCCGGGATGTCAATATCTCTATCAAAAAGGGAGAAGTTGTTGTGGTCATTGGACCGTCCGGCTCTGGGAAAAGTACCCTTCTGCGCTGTATCAATCTATTGGAACAGCCTACCGGCGGCGAGATTATATATATGGGACAAGACATTATGCATCTTGGGAAAAAAGTCACCAATTACAGGAAACACGTTGGAATGGTTTTTCAAAGATTCAATCTGTTTCCGCTGAAAACATCCCTGGAAAATGTGATGCATGCGCCTGTCAAGCTGAACAAAATGCCGATAAAGGACGCCAGGGAACAATCAATGGAGTTGCTTCGCAAGGTGGGGCTGGAAAGTAAAGCGGATGTTTATCCGAGCGCTCTTTCCGGAGGACAGCAGCAGCGTGTTGCCATTGCGCGGGCTCTTGCGATGCAGCCCGATATGCTGCTGTTTGATGAGCCTACCTCTGCGCTCGATCCGGAGCTGGTGGGTGATGTACTTGAGGTCATGAAGCAGTTGGCAAAAGAGGGAATGACAATGATGGTAGTGACACATGAAATGGGCTTTGCAAAAGAAGTGGCTGACCGTGTAATCTTTATGGATGGCGGCTATATTGTGGAGGAGGACACTCCCCTGGAAATATTTACAAGACCGAAAAACGACAGGACCAAGTCTTTTCTAGCCAGAGTTCTGTAACAGGAGGAGAATCTCAATGGAATTACATTTTAAAAAAGCATTTGACACATTGGGCCCCAGCCTTCTGGGAGGTGTCGGAATCGTCATCTATATCACCATAGTCGGCTTTATCTGCGCTCTGGTTGTAGCGTTGCTGATTGCAATCGGAAGACTTTCCAAGAGTAAGGCACTTGGGCGAATTTTAAGCATATTTATCGAATTGGTCCGTGGAACGCCGCTTCTGGTTCAATTCTTCTATATCTACTATGTAGTTCCAATGCTCTTGAATGGTATTGCTCTATTGTTTGGATATGATACGAACATTCAGCTGCAGGCACCCACTTGCGGTATTATCGGTTTTGCGATCAATTATGGGTGTTATATGTCCGAGGTTATCCGTTCCGCGATATTGGCCATTGATCCAGGACAGCGTGAAGCTGGCCTTGCGCTTGGCTTCAGTGAAGGCCAGGTACTTTTTCACTTTATCATTCCTCCGGCGCTTCGCAATTCCGTACCGGTATTTGGTAACTATCTGGTCATGCTGATCAAGGACACATCATTATTGGCGATGATTTCTGTGCAGGAACTGCTTTTGCGGACAAAGACCTTTGCGTCGCAGACGTTTCTGACCGTTGAAGCCTACACGATTCTTGCCGGTGTGTATCTGGTAATCAGTATTCCGCTCTCGCAACTCAGTAAAATAGTTGAGCGAAGGATGAAACAGCTTCGCTGAACCATTTCATAAATCAAAAATAAGCCGAATGGCTAAGAAAGAAGGAAAAATTATGAAAAAAATCAATTTAGCAAGATGGATCGCCCTATGCCTGTCGTCATTAATGATGTTTGCGCTTATGACAGGTTGCAGTGCCACCCCAAAGAGTGAGGAGGCGGGCTCCGCTGCAGCAGTTACCACCGCCGCACCGGCAGCCGCTGGTAGTCCTGTCGCAGAATCCGAAGTATTGAAAAAAATCAAGGAAAAGGGCTACATAGAAATTGGCTCGTCCAATGATGCTCCCTTCTCGTATCAGGATGTAAAAACAGGCAAACTGGAAGGCGTTGACATTGAAATTCTGCGTGAAATTTGCAGCCGACTGGGGATTCCGGATATAAAAATGAAGGTCATTGATTTTTCAAACCTGTTGGTTGAACTGAACAACAACAGCATTGATATGGTTGTAGACGCCATGTATGTCAAGGATGCAAGGCTGCAGATCGCCGCATTTACAGACAAATGGTACCAGGAAGGTGAAGCGGTTGTGATTCCCGCCGACTCGACGATTGCCAGCAAGGATGATCTGAAGGGAAAGACCATAGGCGCGCAGCCCGGCACCACTTTCTATGAAACCGCACAGAAATGGCTTGATGACGGAAAAATTGGCAAACTGGATGCTTATGACAATCAGGCAACGCTCATGACCGCTGTCAATATGGGCAAGGTAGATGCCGTTGTAACTGATGGTATCGTCGCAGGCTATACGCTCTCGTCGGACAGCTCTCTCAAGCTGAAGCTCCTGACGCCTTATGAAGCGGAAGCAAGCGGACAGATTGGCGCTGCAGTACGTTTCAAGGATAAGGATTTTCTTACCGAGGTAAACAAGTGCTTAAATGATATGAAGACCGATGGTACGCTTCTAAAGATATTGGAAAAATACGGCCTGACAAAAGATTATTTTGTTGGCGTTGAAGATGGTATTACAAAAAACATTAAATAGTAAAAACAATGGTATTATAAAAAACATTATGTAAAAAAAACAAAGGAGGGGAGAGACCTGTATCTCTCCCCTTATGATGAGGCAAAAGATGTCTCCCACACCGGATGTATGGGCGAGCAGCAAGCTTAGCTTGCGACCAGCCTCGTTGAAACGGCAATAGTATAAAATTTCCTCGGAAATTTTATACTTGGGTAGGAAAATGTTTCTACAACCGAAACATTTTCTCTGAACTGGTGCGTTATAAGCAGGGTGGTGACTTTTTGCAGTGCAATCATCAATTTAATATTTACGAGGAGAATAGATTATGCTAAAAGACGATTTACCTAAAATAAATATGCCTCTGCCGGGTCCTAAAGCAAGGGCTATCATTGAAAGAAGAGCAGAGGCAATACCCGGCGCGATTAAATGTGCTTATCCTTGTGTGATCAGCAGAGGGGAAGGTGCGATGCTTGAAGATGTTGACGGGAATATTTTTCTCGATTGGGTCGGAGGCGTCGGGGTGCTGAACATAGGATACAGCCATCCTGAATTGATTGCTGCGGTAAAAACACAGTCGGAGAAGTTTTTTCATGCAATGGCAAATATTGTAACTCATGAAGGCTATATCGAGCTTGCGGAAAAAATGAATCAAATTGTCCCGGTAAAAAGTAAAAAAAGAAAGACAATGTTTACGAATTCCGGCGCAGAAGCTGTAGAAAATGCCGTAAAAATTGCAAAATCATGCACTGGCAGACCGAACATCATTGTGTTTTCAGGCGCTTTTCACGGCAGAACACTGCTGACGTCGGCCATGACCGCCAAAAAGGCTTATTCTTCAGGCATAGGTCCATTCCCTGACGGGATATACCGCTCGGAATTTCCTTATTTGTACCGCGGACCAAAAGGATATACGGAAGAAGAAGCGATCAGCTATTATGTTGAAAAGTTGGGAAAGGTATTTGAGGAAGCTTCTCCGGCAGAATATGTTGCTGCAATCGTCGTTGAGCCCGTACAGGGCGAAGGCGGGTTCCTTCCGGCCCCTATTGAATGGGTTAAGGCAGTCAGAAAAATTTGCGACGCCAACGGCATCTTGTTGGTAGCCGACGAGGTTCAGACGGGCTTTGCACGTTCGGGCAGGATGTTCGTTTCAAACTATTGGGAGGAAGCGGGATGCGCTCCTGATATTATCGCATCCGCAAAATCCATAGCAGGAGGAATTCCCTTGAGTGCCATTACAGCCGGGGCAGAAATTTACGACGGAGTGAAAAGCGGCATCATAGGCGGAACTTTCGGCGGCAATGCACTTGCTTGTGCTTCGGCATTAAAAGTAATTGAAATAATAGAGCGTGAGAATTTATGTGCACGTTCTTTGGAGATCGCTAAAAAGTGCAGCAACGAATTTAACCTATGGAAAAAGAAATATGAGGAAGTCGGTGATGTGCGGGGCATCGGCTGTATGATGGGAATTGAGTTCGTTACCGATAAAAAAAGCAAAACGCCAAATACGCAGTTGGTTTCCGATATCGTCGCCTTTTCGGCGCAACATGGTCTGATTGTGGAAAGTGCAGGCGCATATTCCAATGTGATTCGGTTCTTATGCCCGTTGGTTGTCACTGATGCGCAGCTTGACAGTGGGTTAAAAATATTGCAGTCGGCTATTGAATCATGCAGATCAAAGTTGAAATAAGGGAACTTTATTTCGTATACTGACAATGATTGAGAAACACGTATGGCATTCCGGTACAGCAAAAGAGTGTGAGTATGATAGTCTCACACTCTTTTGCTGCCGGAATACATATAATTGACAAATGGTCGAAAATATCATACAGTTATATTGCCAAGTCACAAGAATGTTCTTAGGACAAGGCGGGAAAACAATTGTTACTGACGCCGAATACAAAGCTATAAGGCGGAAGACACAGCAATTTTCATTATTATCTATGAAATTTCTGCGCCTTTCCGGGCGTATTTTTTATTGTTTGGAGGTTTTTTGAATGGAAACAAGAGTTGCTATTATCGGAATCATTGTCGAGGATAATGATTCGGTTGAAAAATTGAATTATATTTTACACGACTATGGGAAGTACATAATTGGCAGAATGGGCCTGCCCTACCGTGAAAAAGGCATCAGTATCATAAGTATTGCCGTTGATGCACCTCAGGATATTATCAGCGCACTTTCGGGAAAGCTTGGGAAACTGCCGGGGGTCAGCACAAAGGCGGCATACTCAAAGGTGTTTGGCAAAATGGAAGATGAGGCATCTGATGAAGCAGCTCCTTGATAAGCTTTATGCAACAGGTACCCTTTCCCAGGCAGAGTATAAAATACTGATTGACAACCGCAATCCTGTGCTTTCAGAATATCTCTTTGAGCTGGCAAGAGCGGTCCGGATTAAAAACTACGGGTACGAGGTGTATATACGGGGGCTTATAGAATTTACAAACTACTGTAAAAATGACTGCTACTACTGCGGTATTCGCAAAAGTAACTGTAAAGCGGAGCGATACCGATTGACAAAAGAACAGATACTGGATTGCTGTGCGGCCGGTTATGAACTCGGCTTTCGAACCTTTGTGCTGCAGGGCGGCGAGGACGGATATTATTCAGATGAAAAAATGCTTGATATCATTCATTCGATAAAAAATAACCATCCTGACTGTGCTGTCACGCTTTCTGTGGGTGAAAAAAGTTATGAAACCTATAAATCATTCTTTGATGCGGGAGCCGACCGCTACCTGCTGCGTCATGAAACGGCAAATGCTGAACATTACGGAAGGCTGCATCCCGGCACACTTTCGCTTGAAAATAGAAAACGGTGTTTATTTGATTTAAAAGCGATAGGATATCAGGTCGGATGTGGATTTATGGTGGGTTCTCCATTTCAGACCACGGATTGTCTTGTGGAGGATTTGCTGTTTATAAAAGAATTGAATCCCCACATGGTCGGTATAGGTCCGTTTATACCGCATCATGGGACTCCGTTTGCCGGCAGGGAGGCAGGAACACTTGAGTTGACACTGTTCTTGCTTGGATTGATTCGTTTGATGCTTCCGACCGTTTTGCTCCCGGCAACCACAGCACTCGGGACAATCCACCCCGAAGGGCGGGAGCTTGGCATTCTTGCCGGTGCGAATGTAGTCATGCCGAATCTGTCGCCGTTAAGTGCAAGACACAAATATATGCTGTATGACAATAAAATCTGCACGGGGGATGAAGCTGCCGAATGCCGATACTGTATGGAAAAACGGATGAACAGGATCGGTTATCAGGTAAGTGTCTCCCGGGGAGACCATAAATCTATCCTTTAAAAGTATTCCATTGCTGAAGGGGAAGAAATTTCTGACCCACATAAGAAAGGGGAATTATCATGTACAACTCAAAATCTTCCAAAGCCGGGGAGTTTATTTCACACGAAGAGGTTCTTGATACGCTTGAATATGCGGAAAAGAACAAAAACAATGCCGTGCTTATCGACAACATCATCGAAAAGGCGAAACTCCGTAAAGGACTTTCACACAGAGAAGCTGCAATTCTGCTTGACTGTGAAATCGAAGAAAAAAACAGGGAAATCCTTACACTCGCAGAGCAAATAAAAAAGGATTTCTATGGCAGCCGTATTGTTATGTTTGCACCATTATACCTCTCCAATTACTGTATAAATGGCTGCTTATACTGTCCTTACCACATGAAGAACAAGCATATCACAAGAAAGAAAATGACTCAGGAGGAAGTGCGCAGGGAAGTTGTGGCACTTCAGGATATGGGGCACAAACGGCTTGCATTGGAAGCAGGCGAAGACCCTGTAAACAATCCCATTGAGTATATCCTCGAATGTATTGATACGATTTACAGTGTCAGGCATAAAAATGGCGCGATCCGCCGCGTCAATGTCAATATTGCCGCGACGACGGTTGAAAACTATATAAAACTGAAGAATGCAGGCATCGGCACCTATATCCTCTTCCAGGAGACCTATCATAAGGAAAGCTATGAAAAACTGCACCCGACAGGGCCGAAGCATAATTATGCTTATCACACGGAAGCGATGGACAGGGCAATGCTTGGCGGTATAGATGATGTCGGCCTTGGGGTATTGTTCGGGCTTGAGCTGTACCGGTATGAATTTGCCGCCCTGCTGATGCATGCCGAGCACCTTGAAGCGGCACTTGGCGTGGGCCCGCATACCATCAGCGTACCGAGGATACGTCCTGCAGACGACATTGACCCGGTGGTATTTGACAATGGGATAAGTGATGACGTATTTGCCAAAATAGTAGCGTGCATCCGTATTTCCGTGCCGTACACAGGAATGATCATATCTACGAGAGAAAGCCAGGCCTGCAGAGAGCGGGTGCTTCATCTGGGAATATCCCAGATTAGCGGCGGCTCCAAAACAAGTGTCGGCGGATATGACAGGCCGGAACCGGAAGAGGAGAATTCTGCGCAATTTGACGTCAGCGACAGGAGATCTCTGGATGAAGTTGTGAAATGGCTGATGGAGATGGGGTATATACCAAGCTTTTGTACCGCCTGTTACAGGGAGGGCAGGACCGGCGACCGGTTTATGAGCCTTTGCAAAAGCGGACAGATACAGAACTGCTGCCACCCCAATGCGCTCATGACACTGAAAGAATATCTGGAGGATTATGCTGCGCCTGAAACAAAAACAATCGGTGAGGCGCTCATACAAAAAGAAATAGGAAACATTACGAAGGAAAAGGTCAAGGAGATCGTAAAGGACAATCTCAAAAATATTGCCAACGGCAACCGCGATTTCAGATTTTAGAAATACTGTGATATTAAAATGTAGTAGTCTTAATAGTCGCTGTAGGGTTTAAGAAGATAAAATACTGGAGGTGAACAGGCATGGGGTTGAATGAAACACCCTCGGCAAATAGAGTTCATATCGGCTTCTTTGGTAAAAGGAACTCTGGTAAATCGAGCATTGTAAATGCTGTAACAGGACAGGATCTCACAATAGTATCCGATATAAAAGGCACAACGACTGATCCTGTATATAAATCCATGGAACTGCTTCCCCTTGGCCCCGTTATGATTATCGACACGCCTGGAATTGATGATACAGGCGCTCTGGGCGAACTGCGCATAAGGAAGAGCCGCCAGGTGCTCAATAAAACGGATGTTGCCGTACTGGTAATCGACTCGGTGTGCGGCAGAACCGAAGAGGATGAAGAATTGATTGAGCTCTTTCGCGAGAAGAAGATCAACTATATTATTGCATACAATAAATCGGATCTGATCAAACAGAAACAGCTTGAAAGCGATGGCGAAATTTATGTCAGTGCAAAAACAGGTTACAACATAGAAAAGCTGAAGGGAATCATAGCAGCATCTGCTGTCACGGAAGAACCCAAACTGAAAATTGTGGGTGATCTTATCAATCCGTCAGATTTCGTCGTACTTGTTACACCTATTGACAAGGCCGCTCCCAAAGGGCGTTTAATCCTGCCCCAGCAGCAGACCATCCGTGATATTCTGGAGGCTGATGCAACAGCGATTGTAGTAAAAGAATTTGAACTGCGAGGGACACTTGAAAATCTCGGTAAGAAGCCCAAGATTGTCATCACCGACAGTCAGGTATTTGCAAAGGTGTCGGCAGATACGCCCAAGGATATCTTTCTGACTTCGTTTTCCATTCTTTTTGCACGATACAAGGGCAGCCTGGAAAGTGCCGTAAAGGGAGCAAAGGTATTGGAATCCCTGCAGGATGGCGACACTGTTCTCATTTCGGAAGGGTGCACCCATCATAGGCAGTGTGATGATATCGGCACGGTAAAGCTTCCGCGGTGGATGAAAAATTATACCCAAAAACAGATCAGATTTCAATTCACATCGGGTACGGAATTTCCCGAGGATCTGACCGGATACAAGCTGATTGTCCATTGCGGAGGCTGCATGCTCAATGAAAGAGAAATGAAATACCGCCAAAAATGCGCCGGGGATCAGCAGGTGCCCATCACCAATTACGGCATTCTGATCGCCTATATGCAGGGGATTCTGAAGAGGAGCATTGCAATGTTTCCGCATATACTGGCAGAAATTGAGGAGTAGGGATATGCGTACGGAAAAAGATAAAACAGGCGAAGTACAGCTCGAGGATGAAAAGCTGTACGGCATACAAACCGCACGGGCGGCGGAGAATTTTGCGCTGGATTATAAAAAAACCGACATGCGGCTTATTTATGCAATTGCAACTGTAAAAAAAGCCGCCGCTCTGACCTATCAGAAGCTTGGTATCGGTAAAGCAGGCGTTTACGAGGCAGTTTCCGGGGCCTGTGACAGGATACTATCGGGGAAGGCTGAGGATGCTTTTGTAACCGATGCTCTTCAAGGTGGCGCCGGAACTTCGACAAACATGAATGTCAATGAGGTGATTGCAAATCTTGCTCTTCTGAAGCTCGGCTTCGGCTGCGGCAGGTATGACATCATCCATCCTCTTGACGATGTCAACCGCGGACAGTCCACAAACGATGTCTACCCAACAGCACTTCGCATTGCGGCGATTCAGATGCTGCGAAAGCTCAGCGGGTCTTGTGCTGAACTGCAGCAGGCACTGCAGATAAAGGAGAATGAGTTCGACAGCATCCCGAAGCTCGGCAGAACGGAACTGATGGATGCGGTTCCCATTACACTCGGGCAGGAATTCGGCTCTTATGCTCAGGCCATTGCACGGGACCGCTGGCGGCTTTACAAGGTTGAAGAACGGCTGCGGCAGGTGAATATCGGGGGCACGGCAGTCGGCGCGGGAAATAATGCGGAAAGAAAATACCGGTTTGAGATCATTGAAGAACTCAGGGAATTAACTGGGATCGGACTTGCTGCAGCCGAGTATCCGATGGACATAACCCAGAATAACGATGTATTTGTCGAAGTTTCGGGACTGTTGAAGGCACTTTCGGTAAATCTGATGAAAATTTCAAATGATTTGCGCCTCATGAATTCGGGACCGAAGGGAGGCCTCTCTGAAATTACGCTTGCACCGCTGCAAACGGGCAGTACTATTATGCCTGGGAAGGTCAATCCGGTCATTCCTGAAATGGTGATGCAGATCTCAATGAAGGTGATGGCGAACGACCAGGCCATCTCAATAGCCGCATCCCATGGTGAATTTGAACTCAACGCTTTTTTACCGTTGATTGCCGACTCCCTGCTCGAAAACCTTGCACTTTTGACAAACGCAACTGAGCTGTTCCGCACAAGGTGTATCGAACTGATAAAACCGAATGCTGAGCGGTGCAGGGAGCTGCTTGACATGTCCTATGCCTTTGCAGCAGCGTATACACCGTCTTTGGGGTATGATAAAGTAAGCGATATCATCGAAGAATCCGATGGAAACCCGCAAAAGGCCAGAGAGAGGCTGGGGGATTGACGAAGAGCTTTCGCACTATGTAAAAAAGAGAATAGGATCACCGATGCCGATATCCTCATAAAAGCGGAGCAATCCCCAACTTGCTGATAAGGCATGAAAATCACTCCGTAGTTTCGCCCACATGAAACAGAAGCTTCTGCAAACCGTGATAATAATTTCCTTTGTCAGCTGTGAAATGCAAAATACAATAATCCGGATCAGTTGGACCGAGTGGATAATACTGTTCATCACCCTGTTTCCAAAAAGCCTGTTTTATTTCATTATCAGTGCACACCTGCATTTGCCCCGTTAGCATCAAACCGTGAAAATCGTTGGCATCAACAAAATAGATACATGCCTTTGGACGTTCCAGCCAATGCCCGGTGCGTATCGCAGAGGTGTTTGTTGAAAACCAGAAGGCATGAAGGCCTTCGTTTTTCGCCCTGAACATGGTTTTAGCATTCGGATATCCATTTTCATCAATGGAGCAGACGATTGCGTCACGGCTGTTTTCGACTAATTTGAAAATGTCTTTTTTAACTTGTTGATTCATTTATTTACCCTCCAATTGCGATTCTAAATTTTCAATAATCCTTTTAAGCTTGTCCTCAAAGTCAGCTGTTTCCGTCTCAGAGAACCCCTTGTAAAACAATGTTTTCATCTGCTCAGATACCCGGTCATAGGCTTCACGGTATTCTTTCGCTTTTTCGGTTATGGAAATGAAAATCTGCCTTCGGTTTTGTGTATCAGGAACCCTTTTGACAAGGCTACTCTCTTCCATCCTGTCAAGCATGCTGGTCAGTGTGGTTTTTGCAAGAGATGTGAGGCGGCCGATTTCGCTGATCGTCAGCTTTTCGTGCTCCCACAGCACATACAGAATCCTGCCCTGTGCTCCATTAAAGGCATCAACAGTGCTCTCTTTCAGCATTTTTTCAAATACTCTGCCCTGAAGCTGTTTTATTTGTGATATAAGAAAACCGCCATAAGTTTTCACAGCTTTTACCTCCTATCTATATAGTATAGTACTATATAGAACTGTTGTCAATTTAAAAATCAGAAATACTTGTATGGCAAAAGCTGTTTCAGATAAAACAGACGAAGAAGGATGACGAGTCTGATTCGCTAAGGATTGACAGAGCAGGAGACTTCAAGCCTATGGAAATGTCGGCATGGTGATCACATTTTCCGTACTGTTTTCTTCATACCGGGATATCAGAGAGGGTAATTTCGTGTTAATGGGCGTGCCCGCCTCTGCCTGAATTTTGGGGCAGTTCCAGGTTTTGAGGCAGCTCTCCTCTGATCAGAGCTTTTGAAAGAGCGTCGTTGACTGCGTTTATGATGCCTATGGAAGTAAAGGTTGCGCCGGATACAGTATCAACATCTGTGCTCTGTGCTTCAATTATTTCCTGCGGAATTTCTTGTATAGGTCCTGCATAAAATCGAAAATTCACCTCATTGTGATCAGTAACCTGTATGCTGACTATTTCGTTGTCTGTAATCTCAACGCTTACTTTCAAGCCGGGTCTGAAACCGGTTGCTTCACCTGTGAACACACCATCCTTGAATTGCCTGCCTTCAAGCTGACTCTCCAAGCCGGATATTGCAGAAGGTTCGATCTGCACGGAGTCAGTGTATTTGGCACTTTGCCCAAACAAAAGATTGTATGCCTGTGTGCCGCCAACATCGATCACATGCCAGACAATAGTACCAATAAACAGAATTGTCAAAAGCCGGTGGTATAAAATCCAACCTCCTGATTTACTAAAATGCCTTCTTACCATCCAATTAATACCCAAAAGGATGGATACAACCCAGCAAATGGTTCCTACATTAATGCTCCATACCTTTTGTGTGGAGAACAGTCCATGTATCAATCCTGTTAGAATCAACAGCATCCCAATCCATTTATGGTGCTTGCGAAGACTTTTGTTTAGTCTGCCCAGTGACTCGCCAACTTTTCCTCTATTCCTGGAGGCAATTCGTAATACATATATCATGCACAACAGGACGGTCAGTAGAACCGAAATCCAGGCAAAACTCATATTAATCCATAAATTCATCATGAACAACTCCTGTATCAGAAAGGGTGATTTATTTTACTTGTCTATATTGCAGGCTTGGATGCGAACGAGCCTATAAAACATGACAGATGCTGTTAATAATAGCCCACAACCGATATAGAGAAACCAGGGAACGATTTGCGATGTGCCTCCTGCGATTTCCAGCACACCGTATAAAAGCATCCCGTTGATCAATACGGCGATTCCTGAATTGTAGGTGTTGTAGAAAAGCCTGTAGCCTTTACGCCATACTATATCAGGGATTAATTGGCTTATGAGGAAATATGCAAGCGCACCCGGTCCCAGAAGATAGAGGTACAGGTTTGACATCCAGGGGGAAGTGACTCCGTGTCCGAACAATGCATATATTTTGCTTAAAAGGAATGCTCCAACTGCCAGTATAATATAATTTCTGATTGTCTTTTTTAAGTTCATTGCAACTTCCTCCTATTTCCCAATATATATAATATCGCTGATGCTTCTTTCACCGTCATGATGCCCATCTGTCGGATTGTTTATTACCTTGCCGTTAAGCCACATTGTTGATGAACCGCCTCCGTCAAGATTGTATGCCACCGTTGCGCCTCTTTCCAGGAACTCCTGGGCCAATTGATCGAGAGTCATGCCATTGCTTTCACTGGAGCGGCCATCAACCACGATAGCAATGTAATGCAACGGAGAAATCTGTCCTATTGCGGTACGGGGATTGGCGCTTTTTGATACTCTTGTGGATAAGGTTGATGCTATTTTACCATCCTGCACAAGAGCGGGGCCGAAGGAAAAACTTTGAAGAATACCGTCATCGATCAGTGATGTTCCTGACACCTCTCCTTCAGTAACAACCTGCATTTCTCCATTACTGTTGAGGGTTAATGCCTGATCATCAGGGGAACTCCTGGCGGTATCCCTGTATAATACACTGTTGCGGATAATGAGGCCGGTATCCCTGAATCCGTAATAATCGCCGTTGATCGCAAATATCGCATTGTTTTCCTGTGCCATTTCGGAAGTGGCCTGTGTGATGTTTTTCCCGTAGGTGTTATTGGCGAAGGCGGTTTTCAGGTAGCTTACGTCAGATACCTGAATATCGGCTACGTAGAATACGGTACCGTTTTCCTCCAGCTTTTCCACATTGATATTGATATTGTCATCCTTATAAGAGTAATCGGAGGTGACAGCTTCTGTTTGCGCGGAGGAATCATGGTTGCTCGTAGAAGTGCTGCCACTGTTCATGATCACTTCAGACGTCGTTTGTGTTCCGACCGTGGTATTCTTACTTTTCTCCTGGGAAACAATCTCGTACGATTTTGGCATAACGAATGCGTCAAGCATCGTATAAGTGGTTGAAATGCTCAAGAAAACCGCTATAATAATTGACCATGCATATTTCTTTCTAATGAATTCAAGCATTTTTTTCATGTGGTATGCCCCTCCCGAAGATAAATACTCGTTGCACTCCAAAGCTAATAAAAAACAGAAGGGTATCGCCAAGGATCTTCAGCAGGACTACGTTTCCAAGCCTCAGTGATGTAAGTCCTTCCAGCAGCAGCCAACTGCAGAGCATCTGGATACAGCAGAGCAGGTAGTATTTTGCACCCTGTGTTAACATGGATGATTTGCTTTGAAATACAAGTTTTCTGTTCATCGTGAAATTGATGCCCGAGGATATCAGACGGGCGAAGGAGGTTGCCCCCAAAAGCGGCCATGGGATATTGCCTGAGGAAAGTACCCGGAATGCCAGTGAAAATAATCCGATATCAACTGCGCTGCAGAGCAGGGATGAAAAACTGAACTTGAGGATCTCCCCATAAATCCTTGCACTGTCGAGCAAGCTGTTGAAATGGGATGCCCTGTTCTGATCAAGATAGACTGTCTGAACTGCCGTTTCAACAATTGGAATATCGTTCCGGGCTGCTTGCATGAGCATATTCATTTCGAACTCATAATGGTCGCCTGGCAATTCCAGAAATCTTTTCATCAGGTCGGCAGGGATCGCCCGCAGTCCGGTCTGTGTATCAGTTATAGCTTTTCCGGTGGAGAGTTTGTAAACTGTTCTGGTCAACAAGTTTCCAAACCTGCTTTTAGCTGGAACATTTTTGGCACTGAAATCCCTGCATCCAAGTACAAGAGCGCTGCTGTTTTTATCAAATACTTTTGCGATCTTCAGGATATCCTCTGGCAGATGCTGACCATCTGCGTCGACGGTTATGCATCCGGCTACCTTGATATGCACGCCAAGTATGGAACTGAAACCGGTTTTCAGTGCAGCGCCCTTGCCTTTGTTAACCTTGTGGTGGATTACAGTACAACAGGATATTTTTTCAAGTGTTCTGAATACTTCATCACATTTTTCTGAGCTACCGTCATTTACAACCATGATGACTGGAAATTGCATATTAGAAAGCTCAATTATCAAATCGATCAATTTATCATCCGGTTCATATGCTGGTATAAGAATTGCTGTATTCATAGAGCTTCCTCTCTTTCAACAGATTAACATGAAGCACTCGCATTTCTGCATGTGAGTGCTTCACTTTCAAACTTCAGGTACCCGATCCGTTAGATTGTTATTATTGTCTCTGTGGAACTTCCATGCCGCCGTCAGTACCGCCCTTGCCGCCTCCGAAGCCGCCCATGCCGCCGCCCATGCCTGTGGACTGACCTACGCTGGCTGATTTTGCAGACATTGTAGCAGTACCCAGCAATGTGCCGGCCGTATAGGAGCCATCGCCGTAGATCCCATCAGTGGCTTTCCCGCTATATGTGCCGCCGGTACTGATGTTGTAAACCGCATTGCTTTTTAACTTGTCGGAACTGTAGAAAATCAGGCTGCAGTCTTTTATAGGTGCAAAGGCGGCAATCCCGCTTCCGTCCTCAGCTGCTATATTCACAAGTGTATTAGCTGCAAGGGATGAACTGATCCATATTGAGTACTGCTTGGAGTCCTCGCTTGCAGTAATCCCCATATTACCTCCTGCTGCCATTACAGTACCGCCGTTTATGGTAAAGGTGCCGGTTCTGTCGCCTGTATCCAGAGGACCGTTTGCATTGTTTCCCGAGTACAGGACAGTCGTACCGCCGTTAATGGTCATACTGCCGTTTGAGTCATAACCGTCTCCATTGCAGTCTGCAAATATAGATCCATTGTTTATAATGATATCACTGCTTGCGTTCAGGGCATCGTCCGAAGCATTTATCCTGATAGTGCCTCCGTTAATGGTCAATACAGTTTTGCTTTCCAGCCCTTCGTAACTTTTGGTGATATCTATTGTGCCGCCGTTCAAGTTGAGTTCTGTATCAGCATGTATGCCATCATCACCGGCTGCAATGCTGAAGATACCATCGTTGATGATGATGCTGCCCTCGCTGTCCATACCGTCCGAGGCACTGTCCAGGGTGATATTCCCGCCGTAAACAGTAATGTTGTTATTGGCATGCAGACCGTCGGTTGTTGCAGATTTTGCAACAATAGTTCCGTTTTCTATAATGATGTCATCATCACTTGCGATAGCATGCATGTAATTGCCTGTCACGTTCAATGTGCCGCTGCCCTTGATTTCCAGCGTATCATTACTGAATAGTGCAGCTTTGGCATCCACTGTATATTTGCTTCCGTCCGATAAATAGTTGGTCGTTCCTTCTGTCAGGGTGATGAAAGCCTTTTTCGCATTGACGAAATAAATGGCAGGTCCGCTGGAATTGGAGATATTCACACCGCTGAGCCTTAACTTGACCTTTTCCGTTGTATCAACGCTGATCATACCGTCTGTCAGCGTACCCGTGACTGTAAAATCCCCGCCGGCTGTGATGCTTACTGTCGAACCGCTTACCGATACGCCTGTTCCCGTATAGGTGATGGTACTGCCTAATGTAATTGTACCGGCATTTTCCCACTCGGCGCTGTCCGTATCATCATCAACTTTAGTGACTTGATCTGTGCTGGTGACTGCCGTATCAGCTGTTGCAGATTCTGATGAAGCGTTATTTGAAATTCCTGTTGAGGAACATCCGGTAATCAGCATCATGACAATTATCAATACTGTAACAATTTTTAATGACAGATATTTGTTCATCATAAAATCCTCCTGTAAGATGTGTTGAGTTTGAGAATAGCTCTGCCTGCATTATTTTACTGCGCCTGAACGCTAGAATTCATCTGTTTGGCTGTTCAGTATAAGCGTTATATTTAGATTGCCGTTGCGGCAGCGAAGATCATCTATGAAATCTTTCTCGCTTATTGTGTCTTTCATTGAAACTGAATATTCAAGTACGTACAAGCTGCCTAAATCAGCTGTTTTTACCTTGTTGAGATTGTGGGAGAGGGTAAATTTATTCATTACTCCCTCAAAGGCATCTTTATAATCCAGGTTTTCAGGAATAGTGATCTTCAGGATCCTGGATGCTGATTTGGAACTCCCGAACTTTAAAAGCTCAAGTGCTGCCATGATTCCGCAGAGTATCAGTGCCACAATGAATGCCTGGAGAATGAAGCCCATCCCGCAGGCAAGTCCTACTGCCATGGAAAAAAGTACATAGGCGATGTCCTTGGGGTCGCCCGGTGCACTTCTGAACCGGATGATCGAAAAGGCTCCGGCAAGACTGAATGCGCTTGCGATATTGGTTCCGACGAGCATGATGATGACCGATATGACGGCCGGCAGCATAACAAGTGTCAGCGCAAAGCTTTGGAAAGATGACTTGTTCCTGTTGGTTTTCATGTGGACGGCACTTATTAATAAGCCCAGTACAAGAGCAGTTCCCAGTGCGATCAGTAACGTTCCGATTGAAGTTGAGTTACCTGAAGTGCTGCTGGAAGAGAATATTGAATTCAATGTATCTAGCATGTTAATTCCTCCTTTTATTTGCCATATAAGTTAAACTAAATATAGATTCATCCCCAATAATTAATTATTCAATGTGTATAATCAAAATATATGTTGAAAAAATCACACACAAGGATTTTGGCAGTATACTATGCAGGCAGTAAAGCACCCTGGCCAATTCTTGAAGGATCGAATTCAAATGTTCGTGAATCTTGAATTACCTGTTCTGCAAGTGTGTGATTGTATGCTGTTCCATATTTTGAATAGCTTATCGGGTATATTTTATACTCCGCCAGCATGTGAGCCAGCCAGACCGGCATGCTTCCAACCGCTTTGATTTCCATGATGCACTTGTCCTTCTCCAGAAGTGGATTGCCATATATGCCGGATTCCAATTTCAAATCAGTGCGTCTTGAGAGAATGTTGGTATCGAATGAAACTCTCAAGTCATATTGGTCATTATTGAAATAGGCCCTTCTGTCGTATGAGAGGAATAGTGCCGGAGATAGGTTGTAAAGCTTCAGCAGATATTCAATCTCACATAATACCTGAATGTTCATATAGGACTCAAAATTCGGCAATTCTCCTGTTTCAACAAATTTGCAAGCCTCATCCAGTTTAAGGCTGCTTCGTCTTTTATTGACCAGCCCCTTGAATTTCTTCTTTATTTCCAGATAAACCTTGGAATCAGCTTGTGGCCTGCCATATGCCCTCAGACGCAGCTTTTCCTTGTAAACCGGCTTTGACAGCGAATTGCGGATCAGTTGGCTGTCCTTTGTATCGTAATAGATGTTTGTGATTGAATATGTTTCATGCTGCCGGTTATAAGCATCAAGCTCCATATAATCCGGCAGAGTATTCTGAAGCATGGAGTATTTTTTTGCGCTGATCATATATTTCTGCTCATAACGGTTAAAAACTTCTATTGCCATTTCATTCATCTCCTGTTCCTTACTTGATCTTTACTTGATCTTAACTTTCTCTTAACCTTACTGTTACATTGTATAACGCTTATGTGTTAGGAATATGTAAGTTAAGAGCAAGTTTTGTGAAAATGACATGAAAAAAGCCCCACTTGTATGAATAAGTGAGGCAAAAGGTAAAAGACTTACTTTTTCAATTCGAACCAGAACAGACTGCCAAGACCAATACTGCTATCGACACCATACTCTGCGTGATGCATTTCCAATATACTTTTTACAATCGACAGGCCAAGTCCAGTGCCCATTACCGATCGTATATGGGATTCCGATTTGTAATATCTGTCCCAAATGAATGCGAGCTCTTCGTCCGGTATTCCACAGCCATTATCTTTTACCTCAAACCGGATCCGCCCGCCGAGATCAATCAGGTTGACGGCGATTACCTTGTCATTGCCGATATAGTTGATGGCGTTGCCGATCAGATTGTAAAACACCTGCTCCAGCCTCGCTTCATCGGCAAGCACATATAGGTCATGATCAATTTTTGTTTTAATCATGCAGCCTTCCTGCTCTGACAGCGGTACAAAGCGTGATAGAACATTTTTCAGGGTATCGCTCAGATTAATATTGTCAAGCTTCACTGACTCATTGCCGGATTGCATCACAGACAGATCCAGTATATCATTTACGAGTAATGAAAGTCTGTTGGTCTCCTCTATAATCACTTTAAGGTGTGTTTCGCGTTTTTCCCGGTTTTCCCCCGAGATATCCAGGATCATCTCCGAATATGCTTTTATCATGGTGAGTGGAGTTCGCAGATCATGAGACATGTTGGCGATCAGATCCTTCCGGAGCTTATCCACCTTTGACAACTCTTTTGCAGTATGGTTCAGGGTTCCGGCCAGTTCATCTATTTCTGCGTAATACCCATTCGGGAAATGTATGTCGTAATTGCCCAGGGCAAGTTGCCCGGCTGTGTGTGTGATGTTTGAAATGGGTCTTGCCAGCCTTCTTGCAATGAAGAATGCAATGACAAAGCCCAGGAGCAGCGCTATGATCGTGACATAAACGAGCTGTGTCTTCAGTATTGTGATCGTTGAATCTACCGGGTCAAGGGGTGTACTGATATATAGTATGTCGTCCTGAAACCTGGAGCCATAGATGAGCGTTTTTCCCTTGAATTTATCCTGGGACAAGGTATATGAGATATGGTCTCCCGAGCTCTGGGCAAGTCTTTGGAGAAAATCACCATATTCCTGCGGAAGCGGTCTCGCTGAATTTCCGAAGGCCGGAGCCGCTTTGACATCGTGACCTCCGTTGCTTCCCGGACCACCTGAACCATGTTCGTCGGAAGTATAGATAACATTACCCTGCTGGTCTGTTACAAAAACAAGGATCGCATTTTTAAAGGCAAATTGTTGAATGGTCGATTCAAAATCATCCTGATTATATTTGTCCATAATCGTATCCGCAATTTTTACAATTCCATCTGTTTTCATTCCTTCATAGAAGCTATTCAGGAAAACAATTTGCAGGAACCACAATAACAACAATATAACGGCTGAGAACATAATGTAATACATCCAAAGTCTGATGCCCAAAGATCTGAAATTAAACTTCAAATTTATACCCCACCCCTCTTAGTGTGACGATATAGTCTCTGTAATTTTCCAGACTGTTCCGGAGCATTTTGATATAGGTATCCACCGTGCGGTCATCGCCTATGAAATCATATCCCCATACGGCATTCATCAACTTTTCACGAGTTAGCGCTATATTCTTGTTTTCTGCCAGATAAACCAACAATTCATACTCCTTCGGGGTCAGATCAGTTTTTTTACCGTCAAGAAAGACGCTTCGCCCCAATAGATCAATTTCCAAACCTTCAAATTTAAGTCGTTCATTTTGTACCAGCTGTATCTTATTCCTGTTTCGCTTGACGATCACATTCAATCTTGCCATTAATTCTTTTGGAGAAAAAGGTTTGACTACATAATCGTCAATACCCATCTCGAAACCAAACAACCTGTCATACTCCTCACTTCTGGCTGACAGCATAAGTATCGGGATATCCTTGATTTTCTTGATCTCCTTACAGGCTGAAAACCCATCCAGCCTTGGCATCATCACATCCATGACGATCACGTCAAAATCCTGCTGCCTGCAGATGGATATAGCCTCCATGCCGTCGACGGCCTCAACGATCATATGCCCTTCAAACTCAGCATACTCCCGTATCACCTCGCGTATGTACTTTTCATCTTCAACGACCAATATCCGGTACATTGTATCCTCCTTAACCAATGTGTTCCAAGGTTTTAAAACAGATGGAGACTGTTTTGTTGTGTTTTCTAACATTCAAGTGTAGAAAATTAAGGTATATTACACATATAGAACAGATAGTATTTTACTATTATTTTCTTTAAATATGCTTTAATTCAAGTAAAGGTAACTGGAGTATATCATAGGAGGATTTCAGGGATCTGCGGAGTATAAATTGTGAAGGCAGGAATTATGGTATTTCTCTAACAGGCCATGGATTTAGTGGATATCGTTTCTTCGTTAATATACGAGTAAGAAAGCCAAATGATCGATTTGTCAAGAGTGTGTATGGAATAAATCCGTACTGAGATATTTTTCTCCCCGATCGGCTAATAGTACAACAACAAAGCCTTCCTCCAACTCCTTGATGCATTCGAGTGCAGCCAGCATGGCGGCTCCGCTGCTCATACCCACAAAGATGCCCTCCTGTAGTACGATGGCCCGGCTCATCTCAAAAGCCGCCTCGGATTCGATCATTACCGTCCGGTCAATCTTCGCAGGGTCGTAGATTTCCGGGACGATTGCTTCCTGCATGTTTTTCAGACCCTGAATATAATGACCCATGACGGGATGCGCTTCGACGATCTGGATATCCGGATTTCTATTTTTCAACCCCATTCCTACGCCCATGATGGTACCGGAAGTGCCAAGTGCGGAGACGAAATGGGTGACTTTACCCTGAGTGTCATCCCAGATTTCATTCGCAGTGGTAAAGTAATGTGCGAGCTTATTGTATTCATTGGAAAACTGATTCGGCATAAAGTATTTGTCAGGATGGCTGAGGACGAGTTCGTGAGCCTTTCTGATGGCACCGTCCGTTCCCAGAGAAGCATTCGTCAGGATGATTTTTGCTCCGAAAGCCTCGATCATTTTGCGGCGTTCAACGGAAACCGCCTCACTCATAACGATTTCAACCGCATATCCCTTCACGGCGCCGATCATGGCCAGACCAATCCCTGTGTTTCCTGAGGTAGGTTCGATTATTGTTTTTTCGTGGGTAAGCATGCCGCTTTCTTCCGCTTGCCCGATCATTTTCAGGGCAATACGGTCTTTGATGCTTCCAGTCGGGTTGAAACCCTCGAGCTTCGCGTAAAGCTGGACACGGGGATTGGGATTCAGTCTGTTAATTCTTACTAATGGAGTATGACCGATGGTTTCAAGAATATTTTCAAACATGTTTGACGTCCTTCCAATTCTCTGTCAATACTATATCATGTATATGCGTCAGGCTGCAACAAGTAACCCTTATTGCTGTTTCAGAACTGAAGTCAGCTGTTCCCAGCTCTCCTCACTGAGCATAATGTGGTATATACTGATACTCTTCCTATCGTCCTGTACTTTGTAATTGATTTTAATCACCCTGTTTGATGTGATTACTTGCTCAATCTGCCGCTTTTCAATATTGCAGGGCTTGAAAAACGGAAGGTTATGGATGATTATGCGCTGATCTTCCATTATTACGTAAGCAGGCTTTTTCTTGAACCAAACGATATAGTAAATAATTACAATAACTGTAAATAGAAAGAGAACAATGGTCCAAAGCATGCTATACTTTCCGCTCAATGAAAACAGAAAGATAAGAAAGACTACAATTGTAAGACGTTTTTCAAGATTTTTCATCATGAAATTATGTTGCACAGCGGGCTTGGTAATTTCTTCACTCATCTTTAACTCCATTTGCTTTTTCTTCAATTATATCTTTAGTATCGACAAGAATCAATCATCTTTCAATGGAGGTGCGTTTCAATGGAGGAGCGATATAGTTCACCATGAATTTGTATTTCATCAAAGCTGATGATAAAATAATTCTATGATTAAAATAACTGACGTAAGTATACCACTTACTTATGATTTAAATATGTTGAAGACGATTGCGGCAAAAAGGCTGCTGATTGATCCTGACCGGATTGAACAGATCAGTATCGTTAAACGTGCTGTAGAGGCGCAGAACAAAAAGGACATTCATTTCAAGATGACCATGGTTGTGTATGTTTTAGGGGATGAAGACGAAATCATTTCAATGAATAGGGACAAGAGTATCTCCAAAGAAATAACTCTTGTTTATACCATTCCCAGCGGGAAAAAGCTGAAAGAGCGCCCGGTAGTTGTGGGTTGCGGCCCGGCAGGTTTATTTGCGGCGCTGATTCTGGCAGAGGCTGGAGCAAGACCGATTCTGCTTGAGCGCGGTCTTGATTTGGATCAACGCAGGCAAAGCGTGTTGAATTTTTGGCACTCAGGCATTCTTGATACCAAAACCAATGTACAATTCGGAGAGGGAGGCGCAGGCGCCTTTTCGGATGGAAAACTAAAGGTTGGGCTCAGGGATTTTAGAAAAATGAAGATACTGAGTGAATTCACAGAGGCTGGGGCACCACCTGAAATCATGTATTTAAGTAAGCCGCATATCGGTACGGATCGTTTGAAGGATACAGTGAAGAATATTAGAAAAAAAATGATTAGCCTGGGAGCAGAAGTCCGCTTCAACGCAACGGTAACAGATATTCTTCGCAAGGATGGACAGGTGACAGGCGCAGGATTTATAGAAGATGGCGATTATACGGAGATTTCTACGGATAATGTGGTTCTGGCAATCGGACATAGTGCGCGTGATACCTTTGAAAGGCTGCTGAGCAGCGGGGTGTATATGGAGCAAAAGCCTATTGCGGTGGGCGTGCGCATTGAACATCCCCAGGAGAGGATAAATAAAATACAATATGGAGATTTTGCCGGACATCCCGCACTTGGTGCGGCGGATTACAGAATGGTCGTGCATTTGAAAAATGGCAGAGCAGTATATACCTTCTGTATGTGTCCAGGGGGGACGGTAGTTGCTGCAGCGTCGGAGAAAAATGCTCTGGTGACAAACGGAATGAGCGAATTTGCGCGGGATGGCAGAAATGCCAACACTGCTCTTTTGGTAACACTTGATAAGAAGGAGTTGGGAAGCGACCATCCGCTTGCAGGGGTTGTATTCCAACGCAGGATAGAAGCAGCTGCATTCGCAGCGGGCGGCGGAGGCTATAAAGCGCCGGTACAAAGGCTGGAGGATTTTTTGGAGATGCGCGGGACAAGTTCATTTGGAGAAGTGCATCCGACCTACCTGCCTGGAACTGCATTTTCAGAAGTGGATTCCTATTTACCGGAGGATATTACAAATTCCTTGAGGCAAGCTATTATGGAAATGGGCTTGTGGATGCCCGGCTTTGTATATCCCGATGCGCTTCTGACCGGTGCCGAGACCCGCAGCTCTTCTCCTGTGCGCATAACAAGAGAAGATAGCCTTGAAGCTGTTGGGATTAAAGGCCTTTACCCCTGCGGCGAGGGAGCCGGATATGCCGGGGGGATCATCTCGGCTGCAGTGGATGGAATGCTGTGTGCGGAGCGGATACTGGGCTGCTGAAAGACTTTTGTACTGTAATTATTACATTAAAACGCTGTTTATCACTCCGACGAGGTGGTATTTATTAAGTATCAAAAGGAGTGAATGCTATGATTAAATATAATAAAATTATTATTTCATTTATAGTAATAATGGTTCTTGGTTTATTGATTACCGGATGTACTAATGTTTCAGGAAGTGTGCCTGCAACAAGTCAGGTACAGCCATCCAATACGAACAGTGATACTGCCGCTAAAACATTTACATCGAAGGAATTACAGAAATATGACGGGCAAAATGGAAATCCGGCATATGTAGCAGTAAATGGGAAAGTATATGATGTTACAAATGTACCACAATGGAAAAATGGGGCTCATCATGGTTTTAATGCAGGAAATGATCTTACGGAAGCGATCAAATCGGCTCCGCATGGATTATCTGTATTGGATAAGGTACCGGTAGTTGGCGATTTGGTAAACTAATAGCGATACTATTTCATATAAAAGGATATAATGATTATGGCAAACTCATCAGGAAGGATGCCGACAGTATTCATAGGGCATGGATCTCCAATGAATGCTATTTGGGTAAGGAGACATATATCCGATGATAACACTGGAAGAAATGGAGACAATGTTGGATGATATAGCAACCGGGTTTCCACAGGAGTTGTTTATAGAACTCAATGGGGGAATTATCCTTTTGCCTGAAGCAAAGCTCAATACCGCAAGTAATAAAAATGATCTTTACATATTGGGTGAATATTATAAGGGTGGCGGCATGGGCAGATACATAACCATCTATTACGGATCGTTTTCCAGCGTATATGGGCATCTGGGGAAGGAAGCCTTAAAGGACCAACTCCAGCGTGTTCTGAAACATGAGTTCACACATCACGTTGAATCACTGGCCGGAGAGCGTGGCCTGGAAATCAAAGATGCCCGGGACATAGCAGATTATCTGAACCGCAGGGACAGCTGATTACTTTTTTTTAAGGCTCTCAATAAGCTGGATCCCGGATTTTGTGATCGATACTTCGAATTTATTCTTATTGATGCTGATCAACTTCATATCAAGCAGCGACATCAAAACATTCATGGGATCAGATATCTTGAGGACTTCTCCAAAGTGCTCCAAGGTTCCTTTATAGGAAGCAGGCTCACCGTTTTCGTGACTACTGTAGAACCAGTGTAAAGCAATAATTTGAGTGGAATGCAGCGCCATTTGTAATTCCTCCGGTAGCTATGTCGATTAATTTAAGTGTTTGTCCATATTATACAGTAAAAATAGTTGTTTTGATACACCCAAACAGAGAAGTACTATAATTGACTATAATTGCCGGATATTCTGAGCATAATAAAGGCAGAGTATGGCGATGAGGCGAGTTTGATGTTCACAGACAAAAGATTGTTGGAAGCCTGCAAAAACGCAAAGGTAGAGTACTTTGACGATGATTCCAGATACATTTTCTTCAGTGATTCCCACAGAGGAGATAATGGCCTGTCAGATGAATTTTCCAAGAATCAGAACATTTTTCTATATGCGCTGGATTATTATTTTTATAATGGTTATACCTATGTCGAGGCGGGAGACGGGGATGAGTTACTGGAGTATTCCAAATTCAGACATATCAGAGTAGCTCATAGTGATACATTCCTGACGCTTAAAAAGTTTTTTGACGATGAAAGGTTTACCATGCTCTATGGAAATCACAACATATTTTTAAGAAACGAGGATTATGTCAAAAAGAATTTATATCATTTTTTAGATGAATACAATGAAGAAGAATGCGAGCTCTTCAAGGGGATCGTTCCATATGAAGCTCTGATCCTTAAAAACAAGAACACCGGACAGGAAATACTGACGGTTCACGGTCATCAGGGGGACTTCATGAATGATCAGTTTTGGTTCGGAACAATGATTATGTTAAGATATTTCTGGAGATTCCTCCGTGTGGTCGGCTTTCAAAACCCTGCAAGCCCTGCGAAAAATCTGAATAAAAGGCATAAGATCGAAAAAGCATATAACAAATGGATAGGCAAGCATAAAATGATGCTCATCTGTGGCCATACCCACAGACCAAAATTCCCAAGAAATGGCGAAATGCCGTATTTTAACACTGGCTGTTGTATTCATTCCAGAGGAATAACAGGTCTTGAAATTGTCGAGGGCAGAATCATGCTGGTTGAATGGGGTGTCAGAGCTGACAGGGAAGGAGTTCTGAAGATCAGTAGAAAGGTAATCAGAGGGCCTGAACCAATAGAGAAGTATAGATAGGGACAATTTGAAAAGCATAAGAACTTACTTTTGAACAATATAATTTGCCCCAAAATCTGTTATACTACAAATATTGCATGCCATTGACATAGAATGATTACTATTCCTAACAATAATAGATATGTTGAAAATGATATAAAGAAAGAGATGAATATATGACACAAGCAAATTTTAGTGATTATCCATTGAGCGAAGAACTGTTGCGATCCATTCGCTTATTAAATTATCTAACGCCGACAAAAGTACAGGAGCAGGTGATACCGGCTGTATTTGAGCAAAAGGACATCATCGTGAAATCCCAGACGGGAAGCGGAAAAACTGCAGCCTTCGCGATACCTGTCTGTCAGTTGATCAATTGGGATGACAATAAGCCGCAGGCATTGATCATAACACCGACAAGAGAACTGGCTATCCAGGTGAAAGAGGATATCTTTAATATAGGAAGATTTAAGAGATTGAAGGTAGCAGCCATTTTCGGAAAATCATCCTACTATAATCAGGAAAAAGAACTGAAACAAAAAACACATGTAGTAGTTGGTACACCTGGCCGATTGATTGACCATATCGAAAGAGAGACTTTTGACACTTCAAATATTAAATACCTTGTAATAGATGAAGCCGATAAAATGCTTCAAATGGGCTTTATAGAACAGTTGGAAACAATCATCAACAGCCTGCCCAGAGAACACCTGACCATGATATTGTCTGCTACCATGCCCAAAGACATCAGTTCTTTATGTGACAAATACATGAAAGCTCCTGTGCAAGTCGAGGTGGAAGAGCAAAATGCAGCGGCAGACAGGATCCTCCAGGAGAAATATCATGTAAATCATGAGGATAAGATAAGACTGTTAAGAGATATCATGATTGTGGAAAACCCGGATAGCTGCATGATATTCTGCAATACAAAGCAAAAGGTCGATGAGGTATATAGCGAGTTATCAAATATGAAGTATGCCTGTGAGAAAATTCATGGCGGAATGGAACAACGCGATCGTTTGAGAGTGATGGATCATTTCAGAAAAGGTTTATTCAGGTATCTGGTTGCCACGGATGTTGCAGCCAGGGGGATCGACATAGACAATATCACACTCGTTATTAATTATGATGTGCCGCAGGACAGCGAAAATTATGTTCATCGCATTGGAAGAACCGGGCGCATGAACAATACGGGAAGGGCAATTACTTTTGTGGCAAAGGATGAAAATAAATTTTTAAAGGATATAGAACAATTCATAGATAATGAGATTCCTTTGAAGGAAAGACCTGAAATAGAAACTGTAAATCATTCCAAACAGGAATTTGCCGAGAAGATAAATACTGCACCTGAAATGAAGGAAACAAAAGGGCTACAGTTAAGCAAAGAAATTATGAAATTACATATCAATGCCGGAAAGAAAACGAAAATGAGACCGGTGGACATCGTCGGCACCCTATGTAATATTGAGGGTATGACAGCAGACGACATAGGGATCATCGATGTAATGGATGTCTCAACCTTCGTAGAGGTTTTAAATAACAAAGGGGAACATGTATTGCAGGTGTTGAAAAAAACACCTGTCAAGGGAAAACTACGCAAGGTAAGTAAAGTGGATAAGTAAAGTGGATAAGTAAAGTGGATATTCGACATCATATTGGAGAAGAAGATGAGGTTGAGAATAATCCGAATTAGCTGTTATGTTTACAATTAAAATCAGTGTATACAGTGTAGACATTGCATTTCTATGTAAACATACTAGCCGAATTGTTGACTTTACTGTGTCAATAGAGTACAATGAAGTTGGATGCTTTTAATATTTTAACGGGAAGGGTAATAATGAACGAAATTATTGAAAAAACAGCTCAGACAGATTTGGAAAACAAAAAAGATAATAATCCTTTAAGTGTCAGAGTGGACCCTTACTATAAGGAAGTATTCGAGGAATTGATAAAGCAGAAGGGTATCCCTAAAAAAGTCCTGCTTGAAACAATGATTTCCAGTTATGTTGATAGTGGCCATGAAGGTGAGAAAGAAGCAGAGATAAGCTTTGTAAACGAAATAAATCTGATTGCCAGTAATTTCAGTGAAATAATGAATATATTTAAAGCGATTGCTGCAAAAAGCAAGGATACGATCGGCAGTCAAAAAATATTTTTTGAGCAAAAAATAAAGAATCTGGAAACAAGGGCTCAAATACTCGAAACGGATTGTAACGGTTTCGAGCAAAAGAATAAGCTTCTGGAAGCAACAAACAACCGTCTGGTATTAGAGAAAGAAAAACTGGAAAGAACCATACATGATCTGAAAGAAGTCGACGTTTCCGGTGAAAAGGAGCTTTCCTCCTATATCCGTAAAAATTCCGAGTTGCTTGAACAGCTCAATATACTTCATAAAGCTGAAAAAGAAAGTGTTCTTCTAAAAGGTGAAATTGAAAAGGTAAAAAACGAGATCGTTATTTTGAAGTCATCGCTGGATGACAAAACAAATGAAAATGAAAAGTTGCGCAAAAGAATGGCCGAAGCCGATGAAACAATAATGGAAATGAAAAATAAAAAAGCAGGAGAATTCAAGGAGCTTGAGTCTGTAATCAGAAAGGAAACCGATATCGATAAAAAGATGGAGATCCTCAGGCTGCAGCTGCAGTATAATGAATTACAAGCCGAAAACCTGAAAAATCTTGGGATAATCAATAAGCTAACGGAAGAAGCAAGCGAATTAAGGTCAAGACTCGAAAGAAAATAACGAGGCAAAAGATGTCCCCTATCCCGGATACATGGGCGACCAGCAAGCTTAGCTTGCGACCAGCCTCGTTGAAACGCAGCAGCTGTAATAAAATTTTTCTGCAATCGAAAAATTTTATTTTGAACCGATGCGTTATAATTCAGGCACTGTATTGCACTTCATCTATTTTCCCGGAAATGTCCATCCCGCATTAGTGCTGCAAGTTTACAGTAGTATGAATGATGTATTCCTGAAAGTTATTTAAATTGAAAAAATAAAGGGAGGGCTTAAAATGTATTTATACTTAATTATTCCTGCCATCGTTATTGTATTCCTTGCCGGTATAAGAATAGTGAGACCCACAAGCCGTGGCCTTGTTGAAACAATGGGCAAATATACGAAATATGCAGAGCCTGGATTTCATTGGGTCATTCCAGCCATACAAAGGCTGTATGTTGTTAATGTTACAGAACAGATGTTCAGCGCGGAACCACAGGTGATTATAACCAACGATAACCTGAATGCAACTGTTGACGCTCAGGTCTACTTTAAAATCAGAGCAGATGAAGAGAATGTGAAGAGTTCGCAGTACAATGTTGCCAATTATAAATATCAGATTATCAATCTGGCCAGGACCACACTGAGAAATATAATCGGTACCCTGACACTCAAATCCGCCAACAGTGAAAGAGGCAAGATCAATACCGACCTGCACCAGACGCTTGAAGCTGAGACAAGGAGTTGGGGCGTCGAGATCGTCAGGACGGAACTGAAGGAAATTGATCCACCCAAAGATGTTCAGGAGACAATGAATAAAGTAGTAAAAGCGGAAAACGAGAAAGTTGCGGCTGTAGATTTTGCTACGGCAGCAGAAACAACCGCTGATGGAATTAAAAGATCTGAAATCAAAAAGGCGGAAGGGATCAAACAGGCAAATATACTCACAGCTGAAGGTGAAGCGCAGGCTATCAGGCTTGTAAATGAAGCTGCTGAAAAGTATTTCATAGGGAATGCTCAGCTCTTAAGGAAATTGCAGGCAACTGAGATTGCACTAAAAAACAATGCTAAAATTGTTATCCCTTCAAATACGGAACTAATAAATGTTATTGGTGAAATGTCCGGTGTATTGCCGGTTTTGGGGACGAAAGGAAAATAAAGATTATGTTATTGGCAAAAGATTATGGTAGAATAGGTTTTTTAAGCACTTATCCACCTCAGGAATGTGGTCTGGCTACATTTACCAGAGACCTTGTAACTGCGATGGGTAATGATGGTGTAAATGATACTGAAGTTATTGCTGTAAGTGACTCAATAGGTCTGCCTTACGATAGTAAAGTAAGCGGTATGATTAAAAAAAGCGAACGTGGAGATTATAGTAAAGCAGCACAAAAACTAAATGCTTCACGCATGGACTTATTGGTGATCGAACATGAGTTTGGTATTTTCGGAGGCGATCATGGAGAGTATATCCTTGATTTGGTAGATAAACTGGAAATACCAATTGTCACAACGCTTCACACCATTTTATCAGAGCCTGATATGAAACAAAGGTATATTATTAACGCTCTTGGCAACAGAAGTGAGAAAATAATTACTATGGCGGGCAACACTAAGAAATTGCTGGAATCCAAATATGATATTGATCCTTGGAAAATTGAAGTGATACATCATGGGGTGCCAAAAAAAGTATTGGAATCAAAAGAATCCCTCAAGTTGAAGTACGGCTATCAGAATAAACGCATCATTAGCACTTTTGGACTTATAGGACCTGGTAAAGGTTTGGAATATGGTATCGAAGCCATATCCAAAATCGCAGGAGACAAAAGTGATATACTATACCTGGTTTTGGGCCAGACACATCCCGCACTTAAGGATAAAGGCCCGGCTTATAGAAATAAGCTTGAAGACCTCGTATGGAAGCTTAACCTGGAAGGGAATGTACGGTTTATCAACAAATATCTGTCGATTGATGAAATTATTCGATACCTGCAGTTGTCGGATATCTATATGACGCCTTATACGGGCAGAGATCAGGCGGTGAGCGGTACTATGGCATATGCTGTTGGTTATGGCAAGGCAATCGTATCTACACCGTACTTGTATGCAAAAGAAATGCTGTCGGATGGCAGAGGCATGCTTGCTGAATTTGATAATCCTCAATCGTTGGCAGACTGCATCAGTCATCTCTTTGAACACCCTTACGAAAGGTTGAGAATGGAGAGAAACATCTCAAAAATAGGCAGAACAATGTATTGGGATAAGGTGGCGCTTCAGTATTCCGAAGTTTTTTCAAAAATAATAAAGACTGTACCTGAAACGAGAGTGGTTTAGTGCATTTTTCAGAGAAAGATATGTTATTTACCGGCTATCTATTTACCATGACTGACGATACGGGGATATTCCAACACAGTATATATGGAATCCCCGATCCCAAAAAAGGCTACACTACCGATGATAATTGTAGAGCGCTGATTCTTGCAGTAATGCTTTATGAGAAATTTCACGGGAAAGAATATCTTATGCTGATCAACAAATACCTTTCATTCATGCTTAATGCACAAAATGAGAATGGAAGGTTCAAAAATTTCCTCGGCTATAACAGGGAGTTTATGGAGGAGGAAGGCTCGGAGGACTGTTCAGGAAGGTGCTTGTGGGCTTTGGGCCGCACAATCTCAAGCAGCTCGATCACTGAAAATAGTAAGAAAACCTGTCAGCACATGATCAATAAAGTCCTTGAACACTGGCCGGTTATTCAATCACCAAGAGCAAAAGCATATTCCATTGTCGGACTGAGCTTTCTTGGCAGTACGGAAGAAATCAATAGCCGCATTGAAGAGCTTTCCATGTCTTTGGTGAAGCAATACGAGCAATACAAGGATGGAAACTGGCATTGGTTTGAAAATTCAATGACTTACGGCAATGCTGTTTTGCCGCTGTCACTTTTTAAGGCCTACAAGATATTGAAAAAAGACATCCTTCTTGAAACAGCCCGGGAAAGTATGGACTTCCTCGGAAGTATCACAATGAAAGACAGCTTTTTTAAACCTGTCGGCTGCAACGGATGGTATGAAAAGGGCGGGCAGCCGGCAGAATTTGATGAGCAGCCGGTAGAAGCTTTTGAAACAATGCTTTCATATTTAAGTTACTATGATATAGTTAAGGATGAACAATATTTAAATTATGCAGTCAAATGCTTTTGCTGGTTTGCAGGAGTTAATTCAAAGGGCTTGTCACTTATAGATACAGATAGTGGCGCTTGCTATGATGGCTTGAATAAAGAAGGCATAAATTATAACCAGGGATCGGAAAGTCTGGTATCCTATGGGATCTCACTGATGGAAATATCCGAACATGTCAGTGTGATCAGCGATTTGGGACAATGGCTGAAAAAAAGGATATATTGATGACAGCCTGCCGATAGAGTAAGGATCAGAGTACAAAAAAATTAAGAAATGGAAGGTGACAATTATGATGATTAAGCCAACGTTAGGCGAGCTTCTTAAAAAAGTAGATAATAGGTTTGCACTGGTTAATGTAGTTTCCAAAAGAGCGAGGCAACTGATTGATGGATCGCACACGCTTGTAAGATGTAATTCCGATAAACCCGTTACCATTGCAATCAATGAGGTTAACGAAAATATGATTACCTATGTCGGAACCAAAAGCGGACTTAAATAAATTTTTGCGCGAGGAGCAGGTTGATAAAATTTATTAAAACAGGCGTAATAATGGAGCCGCTAAAAGACCAATTCGGCAGCTTTGCCAGATTCAATCCGGGTGTCCAATTGAAGGATGGAATTGTTCATATGCTGTACAGGGCAACGAATGCGGACATAAAAGACAGTGCAAACTATATATCATATATAGGATATGCCAGGTTGGATACAGAAACCAATATCCTGTACGACTCAAATGAGAAAGTGATCTACCCTACGCTTCCGCAGGAGGCAAAAGGTTGTGAAGACCCGAGAATCGTTGAATTTGAAGGTAGCTTCTATATCTTTTACACTGCCTATGATGGGATAAAAGCCAGGGTTGCCATTGCCAGAACGGAAGATTTCAAGGAATATAAAAAGCTTGGAATCATTGATCATAATTATTGGGATAAGGATGCATTTATCTTTCCTGAAAGGATAAATGGCAAGATTGCATATTTGCACAGGATAGACCCCAGTATCCAACTGGATTATTTCGAAAGCTTTGACGAGCTTCTTTCTATTAATACCTGGTCAGATTACTGTAACAGGATAAGCACTTCAACTATTATGAAGTCAGAGTATTTTTGGGAAAACAAAAAAATTGGTGGCAGCGTACCTCCCATAAAAACTGCAAAAGGGTGGCTGCTTTTGTATCACGCAGTTGATGACAGCTTTGTATATCGCGGTAGTGTAGCGCTGCTTGATTTGAAAAATCCGTCCAGGGTAATTGCGAGAATACCCTATCCTCTTCTTGAACCTAAAGAAGAGTACGAATTGAACGGTGATGTAAATAATGTGGTGTTTCCTGAAGGAGCTTATATTTTTAAGGGTGAATTGTTTGTCTATTATGGCGCCGCAGATAAATATATTGCTCTTGCTAAAATAGGTATTGATGAATTGCTTGACGAACTTGTCAAGTATCCTGTATGAATTTTCAGACAACTGCACAGCTCGGAAGGGGAATGCTTATACTTCGGTGCTGTGCAGCCATTTTATGACAATTTTAATCCGTTAATTTCCTTACTTCCCCATAATACGATTTAGAACACGCTGCAGGAATGTTTTTCCTTGCGGTGTTTCTTTGGGTTGATTCTGATTCTGCTGTTGAGTTTGCTGCTGCTTTTGATCTCTGATCGGTACCACCACAGTTCTGCGTATTATACGGGCTGAACCGTCTTCAGTGGAACGTAAAGGCTGAGAGGCTGCAATCGGTTGAACCGGTTTTATGTTTTCATTGACATAAGGCGTACGCGGGCTTTGGATACGCTCTCTGTCATTTGGGGTGCGTGGACCCTGGGTACGCTCTCTGTCATTTGGTGTGCGTGGACCCTGAGTACGCTCTTTGCCATAGGGTGTGCGTTGACCTTGGATATGCTCTCCGCTGTTTGCTTTTTGAACGGGTTTTGGTTGTCCGGTAATCTGAGCTGCATTCGTGCTTCCTGTCCGCTCACTTGCATATGGCGCACGGGAACTTCCGGAATGTTCGCTGCGCCTATCATGGTGCGGCGGCTGGTTCGACCTGGTATAAGGACGCTTTCCCTGTTCTCTGTTTTCGGTTGCTTTTTCAGAATCCGAAGCGGGCTTGACTTTCAATGCATTTGCCTGTACCCATTTATCTGCTGAAGCTCTACGTTCGTTATAAACATCCTCTGAAGGCAGTTCTGCTTCCGCTATCATTGCACCGGTATGCTCCTCAATTGCATAAAGGCTCATGATGTCCTCGGTCGTGACCAGAGTTATTGAGCGGCCTATGTTGCCTGCTCTGCCGGTACGCCCGATCCTGTGTACATAACTGTCTTTTTCTACGGGGACATCATAATTAATGACCATAGACAAATTATCGATATGGATACCGCGTGCTGCGACATCTGTAGCTACCAGCAGGTGGAATTCTCCCTGCTTGAACTGATCAATGGTCTTCATACGTTTGCTCTGCGGGATGTCTCCATGCAGGGCTTCGGAAGAATATCCCTTTCGTGTTAAAAAGGTCTGGACTCTGTCAACTGCAATTCTCGTGTTGCAAAAAATCAGACAGCTTTCAGGCTGTTCAACAAGCAGCAGGCGATTCAGCTGCGTATTCTTTTCATTATGGGCAACGCGGTAGTATACTTGCTCGATGGTATCCACTGTCTTGGTCTGTGATTCTATTTCAATCATTACAGGATTCTTCATGTATTCGCTGCATATTCTTCTGATTTCAGTGGGAATGGTAGCAGAAAACAACAGAGTTACCCTGTCTTTGGGGATCGTTTTGATAATCCTCAGCACTTGATCGAGAAAACCCATGTCCAGCATTCTATCGGCTTCGTCAAGCACAAGAAAACGAATATATTTAGTTTGAAAAGTTCCATGCCGGATATGGTCAAATACCCGTCCGGGCGTTCCGGTAACAATAGTGACGCCGCTTTTAAGGTCCTTCATTTCAACATTCATACTATGCTGTCCATATACGACTGTTGTCTTGTGCGCTAAGTGCTTTGACAAAAGTTTTATGTCATTATCGACCTGAACTGCCAGCTCGCGTGTCGGAGTAAGAATCAGACCCTGAGGCCCGACCATTGCAGGATCAGTCAGCTGCAGCATGGAAACACCGAAAACCGCTGTTTTGCCGCTGCCTGTCTTTGACATGACGATCAGGTCTTCTTTTTTTAAAATATGAGGAATTGCACTGCTTTGCACTTCAGTTGGTTCTTCAAAGCCCATCTCTTCTATTGCCTGCAAAATAGGAGGCATAATTCCGAGGTCAGTAAAACCGTTACTCATTGTAGCCTTCTTTCATTATTCCGATATGTTCTAATTATACCATTAGTTTCAGGGTTGTAAACCTGAATCACTCGATACGCAGTATTTAGCGGTTATTGCAGTCAAAAATTCAGATAAATAGATAGGATTCAGTTTCCCGGAGGGAACCATACTGGTATTGTTTCGTCAATTGATATATACAGATATTACAGGAGGTTACTTTATGAAAAAGATAGTATTGATTGTATTTACAATATTGTTGAGTGTTTCCATCTTCGGTTGCTCCAGTACTAAAAGTGCGAACGAAGAACATACCGGTATTGTCAAGATTATTGGCGGACTTCAGCAGAATACAACCCAGGTTGCAGATGAGCCACAGACCAGGGATAATGCTGCTGCGGCACAAACATCTCAAACAGCTGTAGCGCCTGATCAATCCAATGAAACCGATGAAATGGCTGTCAGAAGCATGGTAGAAGAATTCGGGAAAAGACTCCAAATGGTTTCACTTTTGGCTCCAAAAGAATTATTGGATACAAGTATGCAGGAGAACTACGGCGGTCTGGTAGCTCCCGAGCTCATCACACAATGGCAGAACGACTCCCAAAAAGCTCCGGGGCGTATGGCTTCAAGCCCCTGGCCGGATCGGAT
>WSSedL1CaDRAFT_10000122_pt1 | contig 49301 bp, 21 predicted proteins | sample WetSurSL1Cattail_FD_9464 | JGI IMG/M metagenome (IMG submission 9464)
CCTCCGCTTGGCCTTGACCAAGCTGCGCAAGTACGGCGGCGTCTGTGTCGCCGGTCTACAGACCATTGCCCAGCTTCGCGACACTTACGGCCGCGACGGGGCACAAAGCCTGCTCGGCAACATGTCGAACAAGTTGGTCCTGACGCCGGGCGACGGTGAGACGGCCAAATATTTCGAGGAAGGGCTTGGCGTACAGGAAGTCGAGCGTTGGGAAGAAAGCGAGAGCCAAGGCGTCAACAGCAGTATGCAGGGCTACGGCCAGAACCAGGGCACGAGCAAGGCCCTGCGGCGCGTCACGCAGCCTGCGGTGCTGGCGTCTGAGCTGATGAGCCTCCCAAACCGTCACGGCTACTTGAGGCTATCCGAGTTGAAGCCGCTCGCCAGGGTCGAAGTGCAATATGTGCCGATGAATGAAATCAACCTCCCGTTTGTCCCGAAGGAGGCGGCCCAATGAACACCCCCGCTCTTCTCAAAACAGTCTTGTTCGTCGGTGCGCTCGGGCTCTATCAGGCCCATGACTACTACCTTTTTTTGCTGCACACCGGGCCGCTCGCTATGTCGTCTGAAATGCAGAAGGCCCGCGACTTCAAGCAATGTATGCAGGAGCGAAACCCGCTGGACCTGTCAAAAATGCCTGACGTGTGGACACAAAAACGCGCTCGGGATACTGAGCGGGAATGCCGCGCCAAGGTCTATGAAGGCCAGTCGTTCCGGCTCGATCAAGTCGCATCACACCCCGCCCGCTTCAAGCTCAATGGGCGGTGGTATAGCGAAGGCGGCCAAGCCATGATGAACAGCCGCGAAGGCTGTCTTGCAATCCTCAACGATGGCCGAAAGTTCAATCGACACGGCCTCAATCCTGAATATGAGTCACGCCAGAAAGCGCGCTGCGACGATCTCTACACGGAAGCGGAAGATAAGCTCTATCCCAAAGACACCCCTTGGTAGGTGTCGATCTGATCTGACGACAAGGAGCGCTCCGCGACAAACGGGGCGCTTTTTTCTTTGCCTTCTCGATGATAGCATGTTACCCTGTTAACATGTTCAACATCGGGAGTTTTCGCATGAACCAGCGTCAAAAAATCAGCTTCACCGCCATTATCGGAATTGCCCTTGTGGTCCTGGCCGGCGTCAGCGCCGCCCAGGCCGTACAGAGTTCCCGCGACAGGGACCATCTTGCCCGCGATATGCGGACGGTCCGCGAAAGTGTGATCCCTCACAGCTTTGCATTCACCATCGGGTCTTCCGGCCAGTCGCACGGCAAGCAAACCGTCGTGTGGGCCTCGGCTGCGGCCAGGGACTCGGGCGTTCGGGTCGGGGATGAGATCCACTACCGGCCCATTCACGGGGTCGCCTATGTCACCAGAACCCAAGTCAACGACGTAATCAGTGAGGTCGAACATCCGGCCGTTAAGCCGCGCGCCGCGGCGGAAGGTGTCTTCTTCACCGACGCCAGCCCTGGCTATGTGACCGTTGTGCTGCCGCGCGACGTTCCGATGACCCTGTACCTCAAGCACTCGGACGGCAAGACGGTCGAACTGATGATCTGAACGCCAAAAAGGAAGGGGAAAGGCGCTCCGCGATTGCACGCGCGGGGCGCTTTTTCTTTGTGTTTTCTGCTGATTTTGCTTGCCTTTCTTTGTGTTAGCATGTTATCTTGTTAGCACAGCAAAACGGAGCCAGTCCCATGAATGTTTTCAAGATTGCCCTTATCGTCGTTACCGCCGTTTCCGCCGCGCCCTATCTCAAGACGCCTGCCGGCGTCTCCGACGAAAATTTCGGAAGCCGCGCCCAATCGATGAGTGAGCGTGTTGCCCACTGGTCGGCCGAAGAAATTCGCGCCGCGGCACAGGACCCCTCGCCTCTCTCGATGTCGCAAGTTGTTGATATGGTCCGTGCGATCTTGCCGGCGCAGCACACGGCCGATGTTGCAAGCCAGACCTCGGATAACGGCTGAACCAACACCTTAGCAGGAAGCACGCTCCGCGGGCTCCTGCGGGGCCTTTTCTTTTTTGGCGTCCCGCTATCCTGCTAACATGATTGAACTGCTAGCCGATTCGGAAGGGCCGTGACATGCGTAAGGTTGCAATCATCAGCCAGAAGGGCGGGGCGGGCAAAACCACCCTCGCCGTCCATCTCGGCACGGCGGCAAGTCTGGGCGGTGTGCCTACGGTGATTGTCGATACAGACCCCCAGGCAACGGCTACCACCTGGGGCGAATGGCGGGGAGGGCAAGACCCCACCGTTATAAGCTGTGCCTCTCATGCGATGCTGCACCGCCAGATCGGCAAGATTGAGGATGCCGGGGCTCAACTCGTCCTGATCGATACCCCGCCTGCGGCCGATGTCATGGCCGCTACCGTTTCCAAAGAGGCGGACGTACTGCTGATCCCGTGTCGGCCGCGGGCCTTTGACCTTGATGCGATCCGAACCACTACCGAACTCGTGCGGGTGAGTGGCAAACCGGCTTTCGTGGTATTCACGGCTGGGCCGGCCAACGCTGCCAACCTCTACGAAGAGGCGGCGGAAGTGGTTGAGCGCATCGGTGTGAAACTCGCCCCCTTCGTGATCTGCCAGCGGGCGGACTTTCAGAACAGCGTTGCCAAGGGCAGGACCGCTCAAGAGATTGACCCGGACGGCAAGGCCGCTGCGGAAATCAAAGCACTCTGGAAATGGCTGCGTAAGGTTGGCGGGATATAAGCTCTATCCTGATATCATGCTATCACACTATCATGACAACAACGAACTGACGGAAGGCACACAATGGGACGATTTGACGGGCTTAAGGCGTCGATAGAGGCAGACAAGGCCGCGCCAAAGCGCTCGCCAGCTGCGGCGAAGCCCAAGGCCGACAAAGGCCAGAAGGAGGGGACCGCCACTCCCAAAAGCCGCGACGGCAAGCGTGGGATACTCGGCTATTTCAGCCCTGAACTCGGCAAAGCGCTGCGCCTCCTGGCGGTCGAACGCGACACCAACGTGCAAGCCTTGATGGGTGAAGCCTTCGACCTACTGCTGACCAAATACAAAAAACACCCGTTCGGTGAGCGGTAGGCGTGCGTTCGGAAGGGGTTTAGATGGCCGTCCGTTGGATTGCGCAATCCAAAAAGAGGCAGTTGCTCTCTGGGGCGACTTACGGGATAATCGTGCGTTGTCGCCAAACAGCAGACATTCCGACTTGTTCGGACGAGAGGCCCGCCACTGGCGGGCTTTTTGATTCTGTGGTGAACAGGGCATGGCGATGACCGAGTACGTAGCCAAGCGCAATCCGAGAATGCCACCGCTGCACCCTGGCAAGGTGCTAGCCGAAATTCTCGAGAACCTGGCTCTGCCCCTCGCGTGCCGTGCCGCTGTGATCGGGATTGCCCGTGATCGGCTCGATGCCATCATGGCCGGGCGTGCCCCTGTGACGCCGGTTATTGCTCGGCGCCTAGGGCTAGCTCTCGGCAACGGCCCACAGCTTTGGAGCCGGCTACAGGCCGGCTATGATGCCTGGGAAGGGCAGGGCCGCCCCAAATATTGGAGGCCGTCCAGGCGGCTCCGGTAGGCGTCTGACGCCAAGTATAGAATGGCGGAATCGGGCGGTTTTCGCGGCCTTGAATATTGGCCTTGTTTCCCGATCTGCGCGGGGGCGGATTCTGGTCTGGCTTCGACTTTTCGAAGACTTCCAGAAATTGCCCATAATCGATATTACAGGACTCGAGCGATTCTAAAGTTGGTGCGACCAAGGGATTAGAACCCTCAACCTCAGAGCCCACCCCAGCCTAATCGCGACGACTATACGTGACGCCTGCGGCATCGGTAATCCTCAGGCACTAGCTCTCAATCGCGGTTCCTCGTTGACGTCCAGACGTCAAAACCATAGGATTCGCGCTGGGAGAAAAAAATGAATTACCGCACCGCGCCGGGTCTTGTTCGCGATTCCATCGTTACCTACCTGACCGCGGCTGAGAGTGCTTCCATTTCTGAGATATGCGAAGCTGTTTCCTCTCGCATAGGTGATGTCCCTCAATCCTCCGTGCGTTCGTATCTCAACATCAACACGCCTGATATTTTCGAGCGAACAGAGCGCGGCCGTTACAAGCTCCGCAAGGCGAACGGAAGTAGCCTCGGCAGCGCCCCCTTAGCGCCGAAACACACAATTGGCCAAGCAAAGCTTTTCCACGCGAGCTGCTTTGACTGGATGCGCACAGCCGAAGAGCATAGCGTCCACGCGGTCGTGACGGACCCGCCCTACGGCTTGGTGGAATACACCGAAATAGAACAGACGAAACTTCGGAAGGGCCACGGCGGCGTCTGGCGTATTCCGCCGTCGTTTGACGGACATCAGCGCTCGCCTCTGCCTCGCTTCACCACTCTGAGCGACGGCGACCGTAGCGCCATGTTCGATTTTTTCCACGAGTTCGGCCAGCTCGTGCTTCGTGTGACAGTTCCGGGAGCAAACGTCCTGGTCGCAAGCAACCCGCTTCTGATCCACGTCGTCGCGAGTGCCATGAGTGGCGCCGGTCTTGAGGCTCGGGGCCAAATTATTCGTCTTGTAATGACGATGCGCGGGGGTGATAGGCCTAAGAACGCGCACGAGGAGTTCCCGGATGTGAGCGTTATGCCACGGTCGATGTTTGAGCCGTGGTTAGTGCTGCGCCACCCGCTCGACGGTCGTGCGCAGGACACACTTCGGAAGTGGACCACCGGAGGATTTCGCCGCCCGTCTGCCGATAGACCCTTCGGGGACGTGATCCCATCGCAACCAACACCAAAGGCAGAAAAGCTGATCGCGCCACACCCGTCGCTGAAACCACAGGCGTTTTTGCGCGCTGTCGTGGGTGCATCCTTGCCAATGGGCAAGGGCGTGATACTTGACCCATTCGCCGGTTCCGGGTCCACCCTCGCTGCCGCCAACGCGCTCGGCCTCGATAGCATCGGGATAGAAAAAGACGCGCGCTATGTCCGGTTAGCTCAAAAGGCCATTCCTAAACTCGCAGCACTAGCTTCAAAGAAGATAGACCCAGTTGGCGCGAAGCTTTTGGATACCATCGCGGTCAAGCGTTGCCGTCCGCGTTCCTAAGTCGCCACGCGCATTCTTGCGAAAATCGGACTTCGTCACTTGCCCTAGATAGACCTCCTTGAACCGCATCGGAGCACGGGCGGTCGCTGGCTCCGTCTCGTTGTCCACATCGTAGACAAAAACACACATCCACTGGTCACGCGCTCCGTGAGTATCAACCGCACCACCCTTTTTTCGAGTGCTTTTGATCTCCACACCGTCCGTGCCAGCTTTGACGCTGTTATTCGGATAGTGACCTTGAACGATCAAATCCGGGTGCCCGTTGAAGTGATGATTCTCGACGAGTGAACGTGCGTGCTTCGCCATCGACGCGGTGAGCATGTCGGAAATCATGCCCGACATTGCGGCTGGCCGAAGCATGTCATCCAATCGGTGTAAGCCTCGATTCAGCAGCAGGCCGTTCACGTCGTAGAAAAAATCATAGACGTCCTGCATCGCTGACTCGAAATCCTTCAGCCGAAGCTGGTACGGCAGTACCACCTTCTTGTTGAGTTTCGAGCTATCGACGGTTTCGTGAAGTATCGGCACGGTGGAACCACTCATTGTCGACCGAATGGCCGAATCACCCGCGATGGTAGCCCCTGCGCGCACATCCAAGAAATGGTCCTAACAGCTACGCCCACTGCACCGGAGCGTCGATCACGACAGCGACCGAGCATCGGCAATATCGGCAACGAAACCCGCTGACCGGCTCCCTGAGCCGCAGCGAGGCTACTTTCAGGCTGATCAAGATCAGCCTGAAAGCGTGCATTTGTCGAACGTGCCCGCACCGCTGGCACGTGATCCGCACCGGTAGATCGGCAAAGCTGGCCTGTTCAACGGTCCGCACCGGCCCATGATACTTCCTAAAGCCCATGAGAACAAAATAAGAACATTGCCGCAAGAGAGTCCAGCCGCTACATTTTCGGGTGTCCGATCTAGGGATTGAGGGGGTGGGATGAACGCCGGGGAGTTCCTGTGGTACGGATGGACGGGCCTCTACGCCTTTGGCGTGTTGTTTGGGCTCGGGTGGCTTCTTCGTGATGAGCTGCGGGGTCGCCTCAAACGGCGCCAGTCCGGCGCTCGCCTGCCGGAACCAGCCAACGACAACGAACGAAACCGGAATCGGCTGCGGAAAAGAATTGCACCTTTTGGGAAAGATGTTTCCGACCGACGCGGTGTTTCCCGGCTGGTAGGCAGCGCCGTGACGCCCTATGTGATCGTCTACAAGGTCACGAGGTAGCAGGTCGATATTATCTCGATCTGGCACGGCAGACAGCGGAGGCGGTGATGGCGGGCGATCCCCCGGAATTGCACGAGCAGCTAGAGCAGCTTTGGCGTGACATCGCCAAGATCGACGGCGATGATTCTGCCGCCCGAGAACTTCTAGCGGCGGGACATTGCATCTACTACAGCGAGGATGACACGCCAGAAGAATTGCAAATCAAGGAATATCCGGACGGCCGGCGTGAGCTGGTACGCTTTCACCGGGAAGGTGATGAAGTGATCCGCGCGCTCCCACCAGATACCGCTTGGCGCAAGGAAAAACAGTGAAGCTATGAAGGCCAAAACACAGAAAACCGTGAGCACGCGCGTCAGATCGGTGTGGGATGATCTGTACGACACACCCGGCGAGGCCGGTAAAATGTTGCTGCGCTCGGAGTTGACCATTGTGCTGAACGACCACATCAAGGCTCATCGGTGGTCCAAGCCTGTCGCCGCAAAGCGCTGTGGTGTGTCGGTTGCTGTGATAGATCGCGTCCGCCGCGGCTCGGTCACTTATCTCGCCGCCGACGATCTGGCGGCGATGATCCGCACCGCGGGCCTCGATATTTGGGTTAAGCCGGCGAAATTCGTCGCGCCGAAAACACGTAAGCCTGCGAGCAAGAAAGCACGTTAACGTGCTATCATCGTCCTACCGACCTTTTAGGCTGGCGTGGGTGCATTCCGCGGGCGCGCATGACTGTGCGGATTGCGTGGAACAGGTAGGAAGCTGACACGCGTCCCGGGCAGTTCCGGTCGCGCGTGCGGGCGATCTTCAAAAATTCGGCTTGTTCTTCCGGCGTTGGCAGCTCCGCCGCCGCATCGAACAGCAAATACTTGCGCCTTCGGTCGATCTTGCGGCCACCAAGCTTTTTTGAAACATACTCAGACACAGGAAACCCCTCAGAACTGGCGCAAATCTTGCGACCTTCTTTCTCCAAGCTGCGAGCGTAGCGAGCCCTGCTGCCGCGCGCATTTTAAGCGCGCGGAATGCGGCCGACTAGGCCGCTCCGCTTATTCTTTGGAAGCGAGGCGTTGATTTCGTGGGTCGTTATAAGAATCTAACTGTCGTTCAGGTTTCTAAGACAGGCTGGCACATCGGGAAAACCTCAGTTTTTTGGGCCGAAGAGGGCACGGCCAAGACGAGCGAGCGAGAGTGCCAGCGCGTCGCCCGGATCTGTCTCCAGGATGGAAAGGGTGCTCTTGGGGCTTTGGCCGCTGCGTAGAGCGTCGGCCGCCTGTGTGAGCATGTTGGGCAAGGGTGGATGCTCGCCCCATGTGCCGTGCTCTGGCGGCGGGGGAGGGGGTGGCGGTGCGTATCCTGTCCATTGCGAGGCTGGCACCACGGCGTAGGCGTTCGTTTCCTGCGCCAGCGTGAAACGACCGTCTATGACCTTCTCAAAGCACCGGCGCACCCAGTTGAGTACCCCTGCGGTCTTCAGCTTCGCTAGGCCACGCGCCACACTGCGCACGCTGATATTGGCGAGGTGGGCAATCCGCTCATAGGACGGATCGAGACGCCCGGTCGCATAGTTGAGGCAATCGAAGATCAGCGCGTGAAGGATGGCCAGGCCATTGCGGCCGATGGCTCCGTCTTGACGTCCAAACTTGCGGGTCTGCCGCTCGTACCGGCGCGCATCATGGAACAGGCGCACGGCTTGGCGCCGTGGCATCGGGTGAAACTTCACCTCCGCCCTGGCGCTGTTCTTCCAAACAGGCCACGGAGCTTTACTAGTGCCAATGGCACTAAATTCAGGGAACACGTCTGAAAACGTTGCAGATTCCGACATTGGGGGCTTCTCCTAAGCCCTTGAGAGGTCTTGCCTTTCAGGCAACAGAAATCCGCCGCAAGAATCCTCTTGCGTTCAAAGCCGGGATCGGAAATGCTCGGGATTGCGACATCGCCTGAGCGGTTCCGACACCGTGATGGTTTCAGTTTAGAAAGGCCCGCCCTCTCAAAGGCGGGCTTTTTTGTTTCTCCTTCACGAACTAGAATCGAGTCTAGCCGCTCCGGTTAAGTGTTTACAAGAAGTTGGGGGATGCAACCCTCAAAGCCCGAAGTCTTGGCCCGACTCGTCTTCGCCGTGGCTCAACTGAACGCCGACACCGCCGTCCCCACCACTCCCGCCGGGCTTCACGTCGAGGGTGATTTCGTCCTTCGGTTCGTGCGGCATGGGGCTTTCGCCAAGCGAGATTTTCACATCAACGCTGCCGCCGCTCTGACCTTGCTGATTACCACCGCCGATGCAACGGGAGAGAGCCCCGCCGATCATCCCAGCAGCGAGGCTCTTAATCTGGCCCATCTTCTTCTGCTGTTGCAGGGCATCGGTGAGTTCTGCTCGCGTGACGGGTTCCGTGCCACCCGCCGGCGCGGGTGTATTAGAGGCCGTAATCATCGCTCTTTTCCCGTGCGGGCTGCTGCTGGGCGTCCTGGCGATCGGCGGGCTGCTGAGTGCCGGTCAAGTCTGTCAGGTTGTTGTTGAGCTGGCCGTCCTTCTCGGCCGCTGCGGCCTCGGCCTGTTTCTTGGTCCGGCCGTCCGCGTCGAGTTCTTCAACCGGCGCCGCATCGTGTGTGCGGGCATGGTCGCCTGTAATGAAACTGCCGATGCCTTCGCTAAAGTCTAGTGTTGCCGCGGAACAGGCGTTTTGAAAGGACTGTGCCGCCTCGGCAAGCTTCGTTCCTACTGTCATACTCTTACACCCCTTGTTGACTCATGTTAGCAGGTTATCATGCTATTCTGTTACATTCCACGCCGGATTGCGATGTGATTTTAAACGGACCTGCTTAGCACCCCTCACCTGAACGGAACCTGTACAAGCAATCGCTCGAATTTTAGCGATCATCGCTGCGGGCCCCCGCGGTCGAGTGACTTGTCCAAACCCATCGCCTTGGCCTGCTCGCGGTACTGCTTTTCCCAAGCCACTTTCGTCTGTGCCGGGATTGCCTCGATAGCCTTCGTGCGCTCGGCCTGCGGCTTCTGGCTGAGAGCTTCCACGGCCTCCTGCATTGCAGGCGGCATTGTTCGTTTATCCTGTTCCCAGCCGCGCGCCTTCGTGGCCCTGCGGGATGCCGCCCCTAGCAAGTCGCGATCTGCCTGCCGCAGCTCCTGCTCGTCCACCTTGACCGGGCTGGTGGTCCGTTCGGTTTGGCTGCGGTCCTGTTTGGGCCGCGGCTTTTCACCGGCTGCGGCCAGCTCGTCCCGCTTAGTCTGGCTGGCGGGCCTTTCGACCTGGCTGCGACCATCTGCGGGCGTCTTTGCGTCGCGGGGTTTCTGCCGCTCGGCGGCGATCTCCGCTTTGCGCTCGGCCATGATCTTGTTGAGGCGGGCATCGTCAAACTCGATCTTAAGCCCGGCCTCGGCCGCCACGCGCGCAACCTTCTCCTGAAAAGCCTTCTCGCCATAAACGGTGATGGCCTGTCCGTAGAATTTCCGCTGTGCCACGCGCAAACCGCGCTCGATGGTGCTGTTGTCGTTCTGGAGCACATCCACGCGGTCGCGGCGGTCCACCAGCAAGTCGCGTCCGTTCTGGCGGTGGATCACATCGCCACCTTTGACCACCAGTTCAACGCCCGGGTCTTTCTCAAAGGGCCTGTAGCGGGGCGCTTCTGGCCGCCATACCTCGGCACCCTGAACGGTCAAGCCGTCGCCTTTCAGCTCGCGCTTGGCATCGAGGGCTTCCCGCCTGCGCAACTCGGTGAGGGCTATGTCATCACCTTCCCGAACCTTGTCCGCGAGAAATTCTTTATAGCTGTCTTGCCCGGTGGCCTGCTCTTGCAGCGACATTCGCAACACGCGGCCTTCGCGCTTGGCGGCGTCGGCGGCCTGCATTTCCTGATCGACCACCCACCCACGCAACACGGCACGCGCCTGCCGCTTCTCGGCAGCGGGCGCGCGCGACTGCTCTATGATCGACTTCTTGGCGGCCTGTGCCTTGCGGATTTCCGCAAAGCGTTCCTTGTTCCGTTTTTTCTGCTGTTCCCATGCCTTGCTGCGCGTGTCTTGGCGCCGCTGCTGGTATTCGTCCCAAAGCCGCTTTCGCGCATCTTTGTAGTCCGTCCCACCAACCTCCCGGCCTTCGCGCTTCCATTGCTCGGCAATCTGCTTATGCGCCTCGGCCGTACTCGGCAGTTTCTTGCGGTCGATGTCGGAAAGCTTCGCATCTATCGCGCCCTTGCGGATTTGTTTGTTCATCTCCTTGTAGAGCGCTCGCCGCAAATCCTCGGACATGCTTTTGTTTGGACCATATACAATACGGTAAGTGCCGTTCTTATCGCCGTTTGCGAGCACCCAGCCTTTACGCTCTAGTGCCGCTCGAAGCTCCGCGCCGTTTTTTGTGCTGCTGTAGAGGTCCGAAATGTCTTTCTGAACGGCGCGCGGATCGGGAAGATCAGCATGGGCCGCACGGAGCATTTGCCAGGGTTCGGGCTGTCTCGGGCCGCCTTTATCTACGCAGACCGACAGGCCAAATTCCTTTTCGATTTGCCGAGAGGCGCGCATGTGAGCCGCAAAGTTGTCCTGCGGGTCGATGGCCTTCATTCTGTCCGTGTCGATCCGCGAATAGATGACGTGGAAGTGCTGCCGCCCATCCTTGATGTGTTCCACGATCACGCGCGGCTGGCCCTCGAAGCTCTGGCCCTTCTTGTCTTTGAGTTCGCGCGCCAGGATGTCGGCCGCGCGCTGCGCCTGTTCTGGCGTCAGACGCTCGCTAGGAGCCGGGTTGATCTTCGCATGATAGGCGGCGCTGCGCGCCCGCGTGCCGCTCGCTGTTGCGTTGATTTCCTCAAATGCGCCTTCTAGATCGTCGGAAGCGAAGCCGGAGATTTCGCGGACTTCGGCTTTTTCATTGGTATCCGTCCGCATCAGGTGGCCGGCCAAGTTGCGGGACTTCCCGCACGAGGCCATCGGATTGACCTTTTTGCCTTGCGTAGTGGTCATTCCTCGCCCCTACCTGCTTTTGGCGTCCGCCCCATCGCCACAAGGGCCGTATCCAACACCGCTAAGACCTGCTCGCGGACGCTTCGCAGCTCGGCGGCATCGGTGATGCGCTTCTGCGCGTTGGCGACCCGCGCCAACTGATTCAAATTTGAACCAACCCGCCCAAGCTGCCCCGCGACCTGGGCGAGTAGCACCCGGTCCACCGTCAGCCGCTTAGCGGCCCTGGTCTTGGGCGCTTCAAGACAACAGGTGCGGATGTACTCGCCCTCCGTCATCCCAGCGCGCTCGGCCCTGGCGTCGATATCCTGCTTGTCTGCGAGGTTCACACGGGCGCGGATGTAGAGGCCCTTCTGTCGGCGCTCGCTGCCTCGCTGCGTGGCTGTAGCGCCTTCCTGGCGGCCCTGGCTGGCATCTTTCACTGTCGCTTCCTCCCTTCGGGGTCCACGGGGCGGAGCCCCTGGCAAGCTGCCGAACCAATCCCACTCCGGGGTTGAGTCGGCGTTTGGAGCCCGCCCCGCGCAGCGGTGCGGTGCTACAAACAATGGCTTTGCAATATCTAACTTCTCTTTTACGCCAAAGGAAAGGTGGTTGGTTGTCACTGGTTGATAATGGGTGAATGCAGTTTAGCCGCAGGTGATTACGGTTGAATACGGTTGAACTATCCGGTTGAAGCTGGTTGAATCTGGTGGAAGCGAGGACTTAAAGGTAATTGGAATGGGTGAAATCGGTTGAAAGAGGTTGAACCCATGGACCTGAAAGAATTCAAAAACGCGGCGAAGCCTGCAAAACAGCGTTCGAAACTCGCACCGTTCAAGGCTGCAATTCTTGATCTGACGGCCAGTGACTACACGCTCAAACAGATTCAGGACTTCTTGCGTGCGAACGGGCTGAACGTCTCGCTTCAGGCCATCAGTAAATTTTTACGGAAGCACGCCAAGGCGCAGACACCGCCAACAGCGGGCGCGGCGGCATCTCCGCAGGAGATCCAGCCTGCGACCGATGCGCCGCTCTCGAAAGTTGAAACAGCCCGTAAAGCCTCAATCCCCTCTCCTACCGCGGAACAACCGGCAACGGACCAGCCAACGCACGGCGAGGGAAAACGCACGACCGGCCTAAAGCCGCTCTCAGAGCGTAAGCGGAGCGTGGCCAAAGACGACGACGAAAATCCCCTCGCCTCCCTCGCAAAGAGGCCCAAACCCAAGGAATAAAAGAATGCAAGTGATTGTGCTCAACTACTCGGGAAATGTCGGCAAGACCACCGTCAGCCGACACCTACTCCAGCCCCGCTTGAAGGGCGCGGAATTTTACACCTTCGAGTCGGTCAATGCGGATGACTATTCCGACGATGAGGTCACCACCCTTCGCGGCAAGCAGCTTGATACGCTGATGCCGACCCTGTTGGGTGCAGGCTCCGGCAATGATTTGGTGGTCGATGTTGGTGCCTCGAACGCTGAGGTCTTCGTACAGCGCTTTTCGACCTACAAGAGCGCCCACGAGTTTATCGACTTCTTCGTAATCCCCGTCACCCCCGACCCAAAGCAGCTTAAAGATACAAAACTCACCATCGAAACACTCGAAGCGCTCGGCGTCCCGGCTGAAAAAATCCGAGTTGTGATGAACAAATCCGACGCTGAATTGTCGGCAGAAGAGGATTTTTCGAACCTCTTCAAGTACCACCGCGACCACAAAAGCTTCGTGCTGAACAAGGCAGCACGCATCACGAACAACGAGCTTTTTCCGATGCTCATTGGCACCCAGGTCACCATCCCCGAACTTCTCGAACAGTCCATCGCGGACTTTAAGGCGAAGATCAGAGCCGCCAAAGACGCCAAGGACAGCAAGCAGCAAACGGTGCTGGCGCAACAGCTTGGCGCGCGCCTCCTGGCGGCAACCGTCTCCGAACAACTCGATGCCGTCTTTGCGGTGCTGTTCAAATAATCCAGCAAAGACAGGTGTAATATGGAAACCAATCCAAAAACGGACGCGCGCGCCGCCCTTCTTGCCGAGCTTCTTGGTGATGTCGGCAAGCTGGACGATAAACTCGACGCGCTGCCCGCAAGAATAGAGCTGACCTGCCAAAAGCTCGAACAATCTCTGCGCGGTTCCGCTGAGCATTTTCTGACGCGGATCGACGGCGGTATTCAAACCCTCAACGCCGCGCATCAGGTGGTTGGCGAGGACCTGAAAGAGATGGGCGCGCAATTCGACGCCAACGCCAACGCCAGCGCCCAGGCAATCCTTGACGCAGCTAAGGCGTCCTTTCTCAAGCAGGCCGAACAGGGGGCGTCCCAGGCCCTAGAAAGGGCTGTAAAAGGCCCTTCTGATAGCCTGATAACACGCTTGCAGGCTACCGCTCTAACCCTGGAACGCCGCAACAAGGATGCCCTCACTGCTGGCAGAGAGAAGGCCGCCGTGTTCGCCTTGACGGTCATTCTCTCTGTGGTGCTGTCGGTTGGCCTGTCGCGTTATCTGTCTCCCTCACCCGTCCCTGCAGCAACGGTCGCAAGTCTGACCAAGGACCAAACGGATGAGCTGTACAACGGTCACTTGATGACGCTGGTTTGGCAGCACTTAGACCCGAAGTCGCAGAAAGATTTTCTGGCCCGAGTGAAGGAACTACCGGCCGATCAGCGCCAGCGCCCGACGCCTTGAGTGAAGGGGCAGAGGGTTGCACCCCCCTGCCCCCGGAAGGCTAGCCGTCAACATCGGAAGTCAACACAAGCCCACTGGTCAGATTACCCGAGTTCGAAGCAACCGCAAAATCTGGCCCGTGGGCCTCTCTACCGAGGTAAAAAATGCAGATCGTACAAGTTCTATTCGGCTTTTTGCTCTTTTGTACCCGAACAGGAAAACGCCTCCTGTTTGGGCCTCTCCACATCTATCGCGCCTTTGCCGGCACCGAGTCGCTCCACTGGACGGAATGGCTCGCCCACGCCGTCGCGGTCGGCCAAGCTTGGAGAATTGCGTTTATCCTGATCGGCCCCCGCGACCCTTTGGGAGACAACGGGCCGTTTGGAGTATTCCTCGCCCTCACCGGCTGCTTCATTGTCGCATGGGTTGTCGGCGGCATGTGCAAGCTCTTGGAAAAGGTCTGCATCACCCTCAGCCAATTTCCGGCACTCCGCTTCTTGCTCTGGTGTCCCGGCAATAAGCAACTTCGTCTGTGGCTCCTGGGCCGCACGCCGGCCGCGGCTCCTGCGCCGCTTTTCACCGGCTCGGCCTCTGGCGCTGCCAAGCATGACGAAAAGCTGGTGCGCGGTACGGCCATCGTGGACGGTGGCCAGCTCGGCGCAAACATGAAGCAAGGGGTAACGCCCGACGATCTGGCGAGACTGATTGAGTGGGGCGGTGTTCCGGTTCTCCACCACGTTGAGCCAGAACACTTCCTAATTTCCGGCAAAACAGGCTCGGGCAAAACCCAGGCGATCAACGAAATCCTGCGCAAAGTGCGCCTGCGCGCGCAATCTGCAATCATCGCGGACCCTGCCGGCGGGTTCCTGTCTCGCTTTGGTCAAGCTGGCGATCTGGTCCTTAATCCATTCGACGCCCGCTCGCAGGTGTGGTCGCCCTTCAACGAAATTGAAGCGGAATATGACTGCCACAACATCGCAGCCTCTGCGGTGCCGGAAGGGGAAGGCGAAGGAAAGGCGTGGCATCACTACGCACAAAGCCTGCTCGCCGAAACCATGATTGCCATGTATCGGGTGAAGGATTTCAGCCTGAAAAAACTGCTCGATTACGTGATGAACGCTCAGGCGGCCGAGCTGCACGAGCTGCTGGCCGGCACGTCGGCAGACATTTTGACCTTCGACGGCAACGAAAAGATGCTGTCGAACACACGGGCCATCATTGCATCTTATCTCGCCCCGTGGCGGTCGATCCCTGACGGCGGGACGTTCTCTGTGCGTCGGTGGGTGAGGGATTCCGACAAAAACCGCTCTTGGCTGTTCATCACCTATCGTGACGATCAAATGAAGATGATGCGCAACCTTGTGTCCTGTTGGCTCGATCTGGCGATTACCGAGGGCCTTTGCCTTTCGGAAAGCCGGGATCGGCGGTTGTGGTTCATCATGGACGAGCTGGACAGCCTCGGCCGTGTGTCAAACCTCCGCTTGGCCTTGACCAAGCTGCGCAAGTACGGCGGCGTCTGTGTCGCCGGTCTACAGACCATTGCCCAGCTTCGCGACACTTACGGCCGCGACGGGGCACAAAGCCTGCTCGGCAACATGTCGAACAAGTTGGTCCTGACGCCGGGCGACGGTGAGACGGCCAAATATTTCGAGGAAGGGCTTGGCGTACAGGAAGTCGAGCGTTGGGAAGAAAGCGAGAGCCAAGGCGTCAACAGCAGTATGCAGGGCTACGGCCAGAACCAGGGCACGAGCAAGGCCCTGCGGCGCGTCACGCAGCCTGCGGTGCTGGCGTCTGAGCTGATGAGCCTCCCAAACCGTCACGGCTACTTGAGGCTATCCGAGTTGAAGCCGCTCGCCAGGGTCGAAGTGCAATATGTGCCGATGAATGAAATCAACCTCCCGTTTGTCCCGAAGGAGGCGGCCCAATGAACACCCCCGCTCTTCTCAAAACAGTCTTGTTCGTCGGTGCGCTCGGGCTCTATCAGGCCCATGACTACTACCTTTTTTTGCTGCACACCGGGCCGCTCGCTATGTCGTCTGAAATGCAGAAGGCCCGCGACTTCAAGCAATGTATGCAGGAGCGAAACCCGCTGGACCTGTCAAAAATGCCTGACGTGTGGACACAAAAACGCGCTCGGGATACTGAGCGGGAATGCCGCGCCAAGGTCTATGAAGGCCAGTCGTTCCGGCTCGATCAAGTCGCATCACACCCCGCCCGCTTCAAGCTCAATGGGCGGTGGTATAGCGAAGGCGGCCAAGCCATGATGAACAGCCGCGAAGGCTGTCTTGCAATCCTCAACGATGGCCGAAAGTTCAATCGACACGGCCTCAATCCTGAATATGAGTCACGCCAGAAAGCGCGCTGCGACGATCTCTACACGGAAGCGGAAGATAAGCTCTATCCCAAAGACACCCCTTGGTAGGTGTCGATCTGATCTGACGACAAGGAGCGCTCCGCGACAAACGGGGCGCTTTTTTCTTTGCCTTCTCGATGATAGCATGTTACCCTGTTAACATGTTCAACATCGGGAGTTTTCGCATGAACCAGCGTCAAAAAATCAGCTTCACCGCCATTATCGGAATTGCCCTTGTGGTCCTGGCCGGCGTCAGCGCCGCCCAGGCCGTACAGAGTTCCCGCGACAGGGACCATCTTGCCCGCGATATGCGGACGGTCCGCGAAAGTGTGATCCCTCACAGCTTTGCATTCACCATCGGGTCTTCCGGCCAGTCGCACGGCAAGCAAACCGTCGTGTGGGCCTCGGCTGCGGCCAGGGACTCGGGCGTTCGGGTCGGGGATGAGATCCACTACCGGCCCATTCACGGGGTCGCCTATGTCACCAGAACCCAAGTCAACGACGTAATCAGTGAGGTCGAACATCCGGCCGTTAAGCCGCGCGCCGCGGCGGAAGGTGTCTTCTTCACCGACGCCAGCCCTGGCTATGTGACCGTTGTGCTGCCGCGCGACGTTCCGATGACCCTGTACCTCAAGCACTCGGACGGCAAGACGGTCGAACTGATGATCTGAACGCCAAAAAGGAAGGGGAAAGGCGCTCCGCGATTGCACGCGCGGGGCGCTTTTTCTTTGTGTTTTCTGCTGATTTTGCTTGCCTTTCTTTGTGTTAGCATGTTATCTTGTTAGCACAGCAAAACGGAGCCAGTCCCATGAATGTTTTCAAGATTGCCCTTATCGTCGTTACCGCCGTTTCCGCCGCGCCCTATCTCAAGACGCCTGCCGGCGTCTCCGACGAAAATTTCGGAAGCCGCGCCCAATCGATGAGTGAGCGTGTTGCCCACTGGTCGGCCGAAGAAATTCGCGCCGCGGCACAGGACCCCTCGCCTCTCTCGATGTCGCAAGTTGTTGATATGGTCCGTGCGATCTTGCCGGCGCAGCACACGGCCGATGTTGCAAGCCAGACCTCGGATAACGGCTGAACCAACACCTTAGCAGGAAGCACGCTCCGCGGGCTCCTGCGGGGCCTTTTCTTTTTTGGCGTCCCGCTATCCTGCTAACATGATTGAACTGCTAGCCGATTCGGAAGGGCCGTGACATGCGTAAGGTTGCAATCATCAGCCAGAAGGGCGGGGCGGGCAAAACCACCCTCGCCGTCCATCTCGGCACGGCGGCAAGTCTGGGCGGTGTGCCTACGGTGATTGTCGATACAGACCCCCAGGCAACGGCTACCACCTGGGGCGAATGGCGGGGAGGGCAAGACCCCACCGTTATAAGCTGTGCCTCTCATGCGATGCTGCACCGCCAGATCGGCAAGATTGAGGATGCCGGGGCTCAACTCGTCCTGATCGATACCCCGCCTGCGGCCGATGTCATGGCCGCTACCGTTTCCAAAGAGGCGGACGTACTGCTGATCCCGTGTCGGCCGCGGGCCTTTGACCTTGATGCGATCCGAACCACTACCGAACTCGTGCGGGTGAGTGGCAAACCGGCTTTCGTGGTATTCACGGCTGGGCCGGCCAACGCTGCCAACCTCTACGAAGAGGCGGCGGAAGTGGTTGAGCGCATCGGTGTGAAACTCGCCCCCTTCGTGATCTGCCAGCGGGCGGACTTTCAGAACAGCGTTGCCAAGGGCAGGACCGCTCAAGAGATTGACCCGGACGGCAAGGCCGCTGCGGAAATCAAAGCACTCTGGAAATGGCTGCGTAAGGTTGGCGGGATATAAGCTCTATCCTGATATCATGCTATCACACTATCATGACAACAACGAACTGACGGAAGGCACACAATGGGACGATTTGACGGGCTTAAGGCGTCGATAGAGGCAGACAAGGCCGCGCCAAAGCGCTCGCCAGCTGCGGCGAAGCCCAAGGCCGACAAAGGCCAGAAGGAGGGGACCGCCACTCCCAAAAGCCGCGACGGCAAGCGTGGGATACTCGGCTATTTCAGCCCTGAACTCGGCAAAGCGCTGCGCCTCCTGGCGGTCGAACGCGACACCAACGTGCAAGCCTTGATGGGTGAAGCCTTCGACCTACTGCTGACCAAATACAAAAAACACCCGTTCGGTGAGCGGTAGGCGTGCGTTCGGAAGGGGTTTAGATGGCCGTCCGTTGGATTGCGCAATCCAAAAAGAGGCAGTTGCTCTCTGGGGCGACTTACGGGATAATCGTGCGTTGTCGCCAAACAGCAGACATTCCGACTTGTTCGGACGAGAGGCCCGCCACTGGCGGGCTTTTTGATTCTGTGGTGAACAGGGCATGGCGATGACCGAGTACGTAGCCAAGCGCAATCCGAGAATGCCACCGCTGCACCCTGGCAAGGTGCTAGCCGAAATTCTCGAGAACCTGGCTCTGCCCCTCGCGTGCCGTGCCGCTGTGATCGGGATTGCCCGTGATCGGCTCGATGCCATCATGGCCGGGCGTGCCCCTGTGACGCCGGTTATTGCTCGGCGCCTAGGGCTAGCTCTCGGCAACGGCCCACAGCTTTGGAGCCGGCTACAGGCCGGCTATGATGCCTGGGAAGGGCAGGGCCGCCCCAAATATTGGAGGCCGTCCAGGCGGCTCCGGTAGGCGTCTGACGCCAAGTATAGAATGGCGGAATCGGGCGGTTTTCGCGGCCTTGAATATTGGCCTTGTTTCCCGATCTGCGCGGGGGCGGATTCTGGTCTGGCTTCGACTTTTCGAAGACTTCCAGAAATTGCCCATAATCGATATTACAGGACTCGAGCGATTCTAAAGTTGGTGCGACCAAGGGATTAGAACCCTCAACCTCAGAGCCCACCCCAGCCTAATCGCGACGACTATACGTGACGCCTGCGGCATCGGTAATCCTCAGGCACTAGCTCTCAATCGCGGTTCCTCGTTGACGTCCAGACGTCAAAACCATAGGATTCGCGCTGGGAGAAAAAAATGAATTACCGCACCGCGCCGGGTCTTGTTCGCGATTCCATCGTTACCTACCTGACCGCGGCTGAGAGTGCTTCCATTTCTGAGATATGCGAAGCTGTTTCCTCTCGCATAGGTGATGTCCCTCAATCCTCCGTGCGTTCGTATCTCAACATCAACACGCCTGATATTTTCGAGCGAACAGAGCGCGGCCGTTACAAGCTCCGCAAGGCGAACGGAAGTAGCCTCGGCAGCGCCCCCTTAGCGCCGAAACACACAATTGGCCAAGCAAAGCTTTTCCACGCGAGCTGCTTTGACTGGATGCGCACAGCCGAAGAGCATAGCGTCCACGCGGTCGTGACGGACCCGCCCTACGGCTTGGTGGAATACACCGAAATAGAACAGACGAAACTTCGGAAGGGCCACGGCGGCGTCTGGCGTATTCCGCCGTCGTTTGACGGACATCAGCGCTCGCCTCTGCCTCGCTTCACCACTCTGAGCGACGGCGACCGTAGCGCCATGTTCGATTTTTTCCACGAGTTCGGCCAGCTCGTGCTTCGTGTGACAGTTCCGGGAGCAAACGTCCTGGTCGCAAGCAACCCGCTTCTGATCCACGTCGTCGCGAGTGCCATGAGTGGCGCCGGTCTTGAGGCTCGGGGCCAAATTATTCGTCTTGTAATGACGATGCGCGGGGGTGATAGGCCTAAGAACGCGCACGAGGAGTTCCCGGATGTGAGCGTTATGCCACGGTCGATGTTTGAGCCGTGGTTAGTGCTGCGCCACCCGCTCGACGGTCGTGCGCAGGACACACTTCGGAAGTGGACCACCGGAGGATTTCGCCGCCCGTCTGCCGATAGACCCTTCGGGGACGTGATCCCATCGCAACCAACACCAAAGGCAGAAAAGCTGATCGCGCCACACCCGTCGCTGAAACCACAGGCGTTTTTGCGCGCTGTCGTGGGTGCATCCTTGCCAATGGGCAAGGGCGTGATACTTGACCCATTCGCCGGTTCCGGGTCCACCCTCGCTGCCGCCAACGCGCTCGGCCTCGATAGCATCGGGATAGAAAAAGACGCGCGCTATGTCCGGTTAGCTCAAAAGGCCATTCCTAAACTCGCAGCACTAGCTTCAAAGAAGATAGACCCAGTTGGCGCGAAGCTTTTGGATACCATCGCGGTCAAGCGTTGCCGTCCGCGTTCCTAAGTCGCCACGCGCATTCTTGCGAAAATCGGACTTCGTCACTTGCCCTAGATAGACCTCCTTGAACCGCATCGGAGCACGGGCGGTCGCTGGCTCCGTCTCGTTGTCCACATCGTAGACAAAAACACACATCCACTGGTCACGCGCTCCGTGAGTATCAACCGCACCACCCTTTTTTCGAGTGCTTTTGATCTCCACACCGTCCGTGCCAGCTTTGACGCTGTTATTCGGATAGTGACCTTGAACGATCAAATCCGGGTGCCCGTTGAAGTGATGATTCTCGACGAGTGAACGTGCGTGCTTCGCCATCGACGCGGTGAGCATGTCGGAAATCATGCCCGACATTGCGGCTGGCCGAAGCATGTCATCCAATCGGTGTAAGCCTCGATTCAGCAGCAGGCCGTTCACGTCGTAGAAAAAATCATAGACGTCCTGCATCGCTGACTCGAAATCCTTCAGCCGAAGCTGGTACGGCAGTACCACCTTCTTGTTGAGTTTCGAGCTATCGACGGTTTCGTGAAGTATCGGCACGGTGGAACCACTCATTGTCGACCGAATGGCCGAATCACCCGCGATGGTAGCCCCTGCGCGCACATCCAAGAAATGGTCCTAACAGCTACGCCCACTGCACCGGAGCGTCGATCACGACAGCGACCGAGCATCGGCAATATCGGCAACGAAACCCGCTGACCGGCTCCCTGAGCCGCAGCGAGGCTACTTTCAGGCTGATCAAGATCAGCCTGAAAGCGTGCATTTGTCGAACGTGCCCGCACCGCTGGCACGTGATCCGCACCGGTAGATCGGCAAAGCTGGCCTGTTCAACGGTCCGCACCGGCCCATGATACTTCCTAAAGCCCATGAGAACAAAATAAGAACATTGCCGCAAGAGAGTCCAGCCGCTACATTTTCGGGTGTCCGATCTAGGGATTGAGGGGGTGGGATGAACGCCGGGGAGTTCCTGTGGTACGGATGGACGGGCCTCTACGCCTTTGGCGTGTTGTTTGGGCTCGGGTGGCTTCTTCGTGATGAGCTGCGGGGTCGCCTCAAACGGCGCCAGTCCGGCGCTCGCCTGCCGGAACCAGCCAACGACAACGAACGAAACCGGAATCGGCTGCGGAAAAGAATTGCACCTTTTGGGAAAGATGTTTCCGACCGACGCGGTGTTTCCCGGCTGGTAGGCAGCGCCGTGACGCCCTATGTGATCGTCTACAAGGTCACGAGGTAGCAGGTCGATATTATCTCGATCTGGCACGGCAGACAGCGGAGGCGGTGATGGCGGGCGATCCCCCGGAATTGCACGAGCAGCTAGAGCAGCTTTGGCGTGACATCGCCAAGATCGACGGCGATGATTCTGCCGCCCGAGAACTTCTAGCGGCGGGACATTGCATCTACTACAGCGAGGATGACACGCCAGAAGAATTGCAAATCAAGGAATATCCGGACGGCCGGCGTGAGCTGGTACGCTTTCACCGGGAAGGTGATGAAGTGATCCGCGCGCTCCCACCAGATACCGCTTGGCGCAAGGAAAAACAGTGAAGCTATGAAGGCCAAAACACAGAAAACCGTGAGCACGCGCGTCAGATCGGTGTGGGATGATCTGTACGACACACCCGGCGAGGCCGGTAAAATGTTGCTGCGCTCGGAGTTGACCATTGTGCTGAACGACCACATCAAGGCTCATCGGTGGTCCAAGCCTGTCGCCGCAAAGCGCTGTGGTGTGTCGGTTGCTGTGATAGATCGCGTCCGCCGCGGCTCGGTCACTTATCTCGCCGCCGACGATCTGGCGGCGATGATCCGCACCGCGGGCCTCGATATTTGGGTTAAGCCGGCGAAATTCGTCGCGCCGAAAACACGTAAGCCTGCGAGCAAGAAAGCACGTTAACGTGCTATCATCGTCCTACCGACCTTTTAGGCTGGCGTGGGTGCATTCCGCGGGCGCGCATGACTGTGCGGATTGCGTGGAACAGGTAGGAAGCTGACACGCGTCCCGGGCAGTTCCGGTCGCGCGTGCGGGCGATCTTCAAAAATTCGGCTTGTTCTTCCGGCGTTGGCAGCTCCGCCGCCGCATCGAACAGCAAATACTTGCGCCTTCGGTCGATCTTGCGGCCACCAAGCTTTTTTGAAACATACTCAGACACAGGAAACCCCTCAGAACTGGCGCAAATCTTGCGACCTTCTTTCTCCAAGCTGCGAGCGTAGCGAGCCCTGCTGCCGCGCGCATTTTAAGCGCGCGGAATGCGGCCGACTAGGCCGCTCCGCTTATTCTTTGGAAGCGAGGCGTTGATTTCGTGGGTCGTTATAAGAATCTAACTGTCGTTCAGGTTTCTAAGACAGGCTGGCACATCGGGAAAACCTCAGTTTTTTGGGCCGAAGAGGGCACGGCCAAGACGAGCGAGCGAGAGTGCCAGCGCGTCGCCCGGATCTGTCTCCAGGATGGAAAGGGTGCTCTTGGGGCTTTGGCCGCTGCGTAGAGCGTCGGCCGCCTGTGTGAGCATGTTGGGCAAGGGTGGATGCTCGCCCCATGTGCCGTGCTCTGGCGGCGGGGGAGGGGGTGGCGGTGCGTATCCTGTCCATTGCGAGGCTGGCACCACGGCGTAGGCGTTCGTTTCCTGCGCCAGCGTGAAACGACCGTCTATGACCTTCTCAAAGCACCGGCGCACCCAGTTGAGTACCCCTGCGGTCTTCAGCTTCGCTAGGCCACGCGCCACACTGCGCACGCTGATATTGGCGAGGTGGGCAATCCGCTCATAGGACGGATCGAGACGCCCGGTCGCATAGTTGAGGCAATCGAAGATCAGCGCGTGAAGGATGGCCAGGCCATTGCGGCCGATGGCTCCGTCTTGACGTCCAAACTTGCGGGTCTGCCGCTCGTACCGGCGCGCATCATGGAACAGGCGCACGGCTTGGCGCCGTGGCATCGGGTGAAACTTCACCTCCGCCCTGGCGCTGTTCTTCCAAACAGGCCACGGAGCTTTACTAGTGCCAATGGCACTAAATTCAGGGAACACGTCTGAAAACGTTGCAGATTCCGACATTGGGGGCTTCTCCTAAGCCCTTGAGAGGTCTTGCCTTTCAGGCAACAGAAATCCGCCGCAAGAATCCTCTTGCGTTCAAAGCCGGGATCGGAAATGCTCGGGATTGCGACATCGCCTGAGCGGTTCCGACACCGTGATGGTTTCAGTTTAGAAAGGCCCGCCCTCTCAAAGGCGGGCTTTTTTGTTTCTCCTTCACGAACTAGAATCGAGTCTAGCCGCTCCGGTTAAGTGTTTACAAGAAGTTGGGGGATGCAACCCTCAAAGCCCGAAGTCTTGGCCCGACTCGTCTTCGCCGTGGCTCAACTGAACGCCGACACCGCCGTCCCCACCACTCCCGCCGGGCTTCACGTCGAGGGTGATTTCGTCCTTCGGTTCGTGCGGCATGGGGCTTTCGCCAAGCGAGATTTTCACATCAACGCTGCCGCCGCTCTGACCTTGCTGATTACCACCGCCGATGCAACGGGAGAGAGCCCCGCCGATCATCCCAGCAGCGAGGCTCTTAATCTGGCCCATCTTCTTCTGCTGTTGCAGGGCATCGGTGAGTTCTGCTCGCGTGACGGGTTCCGTGCCACCCGCCGGCGCGGGTGTATTAGAGGCCGTAATCATCGCTCTTTTCCCGTGCGGGCTGCTGCTGGGCGTCCTGGCGATCGGCGGGCTGCTGAGTGCCGGTCAAGTCTGTCAGGTTGTTGTTGAGCTGGCCGTCCTTCTCGGCCGCTGCGGCCTCGGCCTGTTTCTTGGTCCGGCCGTCCGCGTCGAGTTCTTCAACCGGCGCCGCATCGTGTGTGCGGGCATGGTCGCCTGTAATGAAACTGCCGATGCCTTCGCTAAAGTCTAGTGTTGCCGCGGAACAGGCGTTTTGAAAGGACTGTGCCGCCTCGGCAAGCTTCGTTCCTACTGTCATACTCTTACACCCCTTGTTGACTCATGTTAGCAGGTTATCATGCTATTCTGTTACATTCCACGCCGGATTGCGATGTGATTTTAAACGGACCTGCTTAGCACCCCTCACCTGAACGGAACCTGTACAAGCAATCGCTCGAATTTTAGCGATCATCGCTGCGGGCCCCCGCGGTCGAGTGACTTGTCCAAACCCATCGCCTTGGCCTGCTCGCGGTACTGCTTTTCCCAAGCCACTTTCGTCTGTGCCGGGATTGCCTCGATAGCCTTCGTGCGCTCGGCCTGCGGCTTCTGGCTGAGAGCTTCCACGGCCTCCTGCATTGCAGGCGGCATTGTTCGTTTATCCTGTTCCCAGCCGCGCGCCTTCGTGGCCCTGCGGGATGCCGCCCCTAGCAAGTCGCGATCTGCCTGCCGCAGCTCCTGCTCGTCCACCTTGACCGGGCTGGTGGTCCGTTCGGTTTGGCTGCGGTCCTGTTTGGGCCGCGGCTTTTCACCGGCTGCGGCCAGCTCGTCCCGCTTAGTCTGGCTGGCGGGCCTTTCGACCTGGCTGCGACCATCTGCGGGCGTCTTTGCGTCGCGGGGTTTCTGCCGCTCGGCGGCGATCTCCGCTTTGCGCTCGGCCATGATCTTGTTGAGGCGGGCATCGTCAAACTCGATCTTAAGCCCGGCCTCGGCCGCCACGCGCGCAACCTTCTCCTGAAAAGCCTTCTCGCCATAAACGGTGATGGCCTGTCCGTAGAATTTCCGCTGTGCCACGCGCAAACCGCGCTCGATGGTGCTGTTGTCGTTCTGGAGCACATCCACGCGGTCGCGGCGGTCCACCAGCAAGTCGCGTCCGTTCTGGCGGTGGATCACATCGCCACCTTTGACCACCAGTTCAACGCCCGGGTCTTTCTCAAAGGGCCTGTAGCGGGGCGCTTCTGGCCGCCATACCTCGGCACCCTGAACGGTCAAGCCGTCGCCTTTCAGCTCGCGCTTGGCATCGAGGGCTTCCCGCCTGCGCAACTCGGTGAGGGCTATGTCATCACCTTCCCGAACCTTGTCCGCGAGAAATTCTTTATAGCTGTCTTGCCCGGTGGCCTGCTCTTGCAGCGACATTCGCAACACGCGGCCTTCGCGCTTGGCGGCGTCGGCGGCCTGCATTTCCTGATCGACCACCCACCCACGCAACACGGCACGCGCCTGCCGCTTCTCGGCAGCGGGCGCGCGCGACTGCTCTATGATCGACTTCTTGGCGGCCTGTGCCTTGCGGATTTCCGCAAAGCGTTCCTTGTTCCGTTTTTTCTGCTGTTCCCATGCCTTGCTGCGCGTGTCTTGGCGCCGCTGCTGGTATTCGTCCCAAAGCCGCTTTCGCGCATCTTTGTAGTCCGTCCCACCAACCTCCCGGCCTTCGCGCTTCCATTGCTCGGCAATCTGCTTATGCGCCTCGGCCGTACTCGGCAGTTTCTTGCGGTCGATGTCGGAAAGCTTCGCATCTATCGCGCCCTTGCGGATTTGTTTGTTCATCTCCTTGTAGAGCGCTCGCCGCAAATCCTCGGACATGCTTTTGTTTGGACCATATACAATACGGTAAGTGCCGTTCTTATCGCCGTTTGCGAGCACCCAGCCTTTACGCTCTAGTGCCGCTCGAAGCTCCGCGCCGTTTTTTGTGCTGCTGTAGAGGTCCGAAATGTCTTTCTGAACGGCGCGCGGATCGGGAAGATCAGCATGGGCCGCACGGAGCATTTGCCAGGGTTCGGGCTGTCTCGGGCCGCCTTTATCTACGCAGACCGACAGGCCAAATTCCTTTTCGATTTGCCGAGAGGCGCGCATGTGAGCCGCAAAGTTGTCCTGCGGGTCGATGGCCTTCATTCTGTCCGTGTCGATCCGCGAATAGATGACGTGGAAGTGCTGCCGCCCATCCTTGATGTGTTCCACGATCACGCGCGGCTGGCCCTCGAAGCTCTGGCCCTTCTTGTCTTTGAGTTCGCGCGCCAGGATGTCGGCCGCGCGCTGCGCCTGTTCTGGCGTCAGACGCTCGCTAGGAGCCGGGTTGATCTTCGCATGATAGGCGGCGCTGCGCGCCCGCGTGCCGCTCGCTGTTGCGTTGATTTCCTCAAATGCGCCTTCTAGATCGTCGGAAGCGAAGCCGGAGATTTCGCGGACTTCGGCTTTTTCATTGGTATCCGTCCGCATCAGGTGGCCGGCCAAGTTGCGGGACTTCCCGCACGAGGCCATCGGATTGACCTTTTTGCCTTGCGTAGTGGTCATTCCTCGCCCCTACCTGCTTTTGGCGTCCGCCCCATCGCCACAAGGGCCGTATCCAACACCGCTAAGACCTGCTCGCGGACGCTTCGCAGCTCGGCGGCATCGGTGATGCGCTTCTGCGCGTTGGCGACCCGCGCCAACTGATTCAAATTTGAACCAACCCGCCCAAGCTGCCCCGCGACCTGGGCGAGTAGCACCCGGTCCACCGTCAGCCGCTTAGCGGCCCTGGTCTTGGGCGCTTCAAGACAACAGGTGCGGATGTACTCGCCCTCCGTCATCCCAGCGCGCTCGGCCCTGGCGTCGATATCCTGCTTGTCTGCGAGGTTCACACGGGCGCGGATGTAGAGGCCCTTCTGTCGGCGCTCGCTGCCTCGCTGCGTGGCTGTAGCGCCTTCCTGGCGGCCCTGGCTGGCATCTTTCACTGTCGCTTCCTCCCTTCGGGGTCCACGGGGCGGAGCCCCTGGCAAGCTGCCGAACCAATCCCACTCCGGGGTTGAGTCGGCGTTTGGAGCCCGCCCCGCGCAGCGGTGCGGTGCTACAAACAATGGCTTTGCAATATCTAACTTCTCTTTTACGCCAAAGGAAAGGTGGTTGGTTGTCACTGGTTGATAATGGGTGAATGCAGTTTAGCCGCAGGTGATTACGGTTGAATACGGTTGAACTATCCGGTTGAAGCTGGTTGAATCTGGTGGAAGCGAGGACTTAAAGGTAATTGGAATGGGTGAAATCGGTTGAAAGAGGTTGAACCCATGGACCTGAAAGAATTCAAAAACGCGGCGAAGCCTGCAAAACAGCGTTCGAAACTCGCACCGTTCAAGGCTGCAATTCTTGATCTGACGGCCAGTGACTACACGCTCAAACAGATTCAGGACTTCTTGCGTGCGAACGGGCTGAACGTCTCGCTTCAGGCCATCAGTAAATTTTTACGGAAGCACGCCAAGGCGCAGACACCGCCAACAGCGGGCGCGGCGGCATCTCCGCAGGAGATCCAGCCTGCGACCGATGCGCCGCTCTCGAAAGTTGAAACAGCCCGTAAAGCCTCAATCCCCTCTCCTACCGCGGAACAACCGGCAACGGACCAGCCAACGCACGGCGAGGGAAAACGCACGACCGGCCTAAAGCCGCTCTCAGAGCGTAAGCGGAGCGTGGCCAAAGACGACGACGAAAATCCCCTCGCCTCCCTCGCAAAGAGGCCCAAACCCAAGGAATAAAAGAATGCAAGTGATTGTGCTCAACTACTCGGGAAATGTCGGCAAGACCACCGTCAGCCGACACCTACTCCAGCCCCGCTTGAAGGGCGCGGAATTTTACACCTTCGAGTCGGTCAATGCGGATGACTATTCCGACGATGAGGTCACCACCCTTCGCGGCAAGCAGCTTGATACGCTGATGCCGACCCTGTTGGGTGCAGGCTCCGGCAATGATTTGGTGGTCGATGTTGGTGCCTCGAACGCTGAGGTCTTCGTACAGCGCTTTTCGACCTACAAGAGCGCCCACGAGTTTATCGACTTCTTCGTAATCCCCGTCACCCCCGACCCAAAGCAGCTTAAAGATACAAAACTCACCATCGAAACACTCGAAGCGCTCGGCGTCCCGGCTGAAAAAATCCGAGTTGTGATGAACAAATCCGACGCTGAATTGTCGGCAGAAGAGGATTTTTCGAACCTCTTCAAGTACCACCGCGACCACAAAAGCTTCGTGCTGAACAAGGCAGCACGCATCACGAACAACGAGCTTTTTCCGATGCTCATTGGCACCCAGGTCACCATCCCCGAACTTCTCGAACAGTCCATCGCGGACTTTAAGGCGAAGATCAGAGCCGCCAAAGACGCCAAGGACAGCAAGCAGCAAACGGTGCTGGCGCAACAGCTTGGCGCGCGCCTCCTGGCGGCAACCGTCTCCGAACAACTCGATGCCGTCTTTGCGGTGCTGTTCAAATAATCCAGCAAAGACAGGTGTAATATGGAAACCAATCCAAAAACGGACGCGCGCGCCGCCCTTCTTGCCGAGCTTCTTGGTGATGTCGGCAAGCTGGACGATAAACTCGACGCGCTGCCCGCAAGAATAGAGCTGACCTGCCAAAAGCTCGAACAATCTCTGCGCGGTTCCGCTGAGCATTTTCTGACGCGGATCGACGGCGGTATTCAAACCCTCAACGCCGCGCATCAGGTGGTTGGCGAGGACCTGAAAGAGATGGGCGCGCAATTCGACGCCAACGCCAACGCCAGCGCCCAGGCAATCCTTGACGCAGCTAAGGCGTCCTTTCTCAAGCAGGCCGAACAGGGGGCGTCCCAGGCCCTAGAAAGGGCTGTAAAAGGCCCTTCTGATAGCCTGATAACACGCTTGCAGGCTACCGCTCTAACCCTGGAACGCCGCAACAAGGATGCCCTCACTGCTGGCAGAGAGAAGGCCGCCGTGTTCGCCTTGACGGTCATTCTCTCTGTGGTGCTGTCGGTTGGCCTGTCGCGTTATCTGTCTCCCTCACCCGTCCCTGCAGCAACGGTCGCAAGTCTGACCAAGGACCAAACGGATGAGCTGTACAACGGTCACTTGATGACGCTGGTTTGGCAGCACTTAGACCCGAAGTCGCAGAAAGATTTTCTGGCCCGAGTGAAGGAACTACCGGCCGATCAGCGCCAGCGCCCGACGCCTTGAGTGAAGGGGCAGAGGGTTGCACCCCCCTGCCCCCGGAAGGCTAGCCGTCAACATCGGAAGTCAACACAAGCCCACTGGTCAGATTACCCGAGTTCGAAGCAACCGCAAAATCTGGCCCGTGGGCCTCTCTACCGAGGTAAAAAATGCAGATCGTACAAGTTCTATTCGGCTTTTTGCTCTTTTGTACCCGAACAGGAAAACGCCTCCTGTTTGGGCCTCTCCACATCTATCGCGCCTTTGCCGGCACCGAGTCGCTCCACTGGACGGAATGGCTCGCCCACGCCGTCGCGGTCGGCCAAGCTTGGAGAATTGCGTTTATCCTGATCGGCCCCCGCGACCCTTTGGGAGACAACGGGCCGTTTGGAGTATTCCTCGCCCTCACCGGCTGCTTCATTGTCGCATGGGTTGTCGGCGGCATGTGCAAGCTCTTGGAAAAGGTCTGCATCACCCTCAGCCAATTTCCGGCACTCCGCTTCTTGCTCTGGTGTCCCGGCAATAAGCAACTTCGTCTGTGGCTCCTGGGCCGCACGCCGGCCGCGGCTCCTGCGCCGCTTTTCACCGGCTCGGCCTCTGGCGCTGCCAAGCATGACGAAAAGCTGGTGCGCGGTACGGCCATCGTGGACGGTGGCCAGCTCGGCGCAAACATGAAGCAAGGGGTAACGCCCGACGATCTGGCGAGACTGATTGAGTGGGGCGGTGTTCCGGTTCTCCACCACGTTGAGCCAGAACACTTCCTAATTTCCGGCAAAACAGGCTCGGGCAAAACCCAGGCGATCAACGAAATCCTGCGCAAAGTGCGCCTGCGCGCGCAATCTGCAATCATCGCGGACCCTGCCGGCGGGTTCCTGTCTCGCTTTGGTCAAGCTGGCGATCTGGTCCTTAATCCATTCGACGCCCGCTCGCAGGTGTGGTCGCCCTTCAACGAAATTGAAGCGGAATATGACTGCCACAACATCGCAGCCTCTGCGGTGCCGGAAGGGGAAGGCGAAGGAAAGGCGTGGCATCACTACGCACAAAGCCTGCTCGCCGAAACCATGATTGCCATGTATCGGGTGAAGGATTTCAGCCTGAAAAAACTGCTCGATTACGTGATGAACGCTCAGGCGGCCGAGCTGCACGAGCTGCTGGCCGGCACGTCGGCAGACATTTTGACCTTCGACGGCAACGAAAAGATGCTGTCGAACACACGGGCCATCATTGCATCTTATCTCGCCCCGTGGCGGTCGATCCCTGACGGCGGGACGTTCTCTGTGCGTCGGTGGGTGAGGGATTCCGACAAAAACCGCTCTTGGCTGTTCATCACCTATCGTGACGATCAAATGAAGATGATGCGCAACCTTGTGTCCTGTTGGCTCGATCTGGCGATTACCGAGGGCCTTTGCCTTTCGGAAAGCCGGGATCGGCGGTTGTGGTTCATCATGGACGAGCTGGACAGCCTCGGCCGTGTGTCAAACCTCCGCTTGGCCTTGACCAAGCTGCGCAAGTACGGCGGCGTCTGTGTCGCCGGTCTACAGACCATTGCCCAGCTTCGCGACACTTACGGCCGCGACGGGGCACAAAGCCTGCTCGGCAACATGTCGAACAAGTTGGTCCTGACGCCGGGCGACGGTGAGACGGCCAAATATTTCGAGGAAGGGCTTGGCGTACAGGAAGTCGAGCGTTGGGAAGAAAGCGAGAGCCAAGGCGTCAACAGCAGTATGCAGGGCTACGGCCAGAACCAGGGCACGAGCAAGGCCCTGCGGCGCGTCACGCAGCCTGCGGTGCTGGCGTCTGAGCTGATGAGCCTCCCAAACCGTCACGGCTACTTGAGGCTATCCGAGTTGAAGCCGCTCGCCAGGGTCGAAGTGCAATATGTGCCGATGAATGAAATCAACCTCCCGTTTGTCCCGAAGGAGGCGGCCCAATGAACACCCCCGCTCTTCTCAAAACAGTCTTGTTCGTCGGTGCGCTCGGGCTCTATCAGGCCCATGACTACTACCTTTTTTTGCTGCACACCGGGCCGCTCGCTATGTCGTCTGAAATGCAGAAGGCCCGCGACTTCAAGCAATGTATGCAGGAGCGAAACCCGCTGGACCTGTCAAAAATGCCTGACGTGTGGACACAAAAACGCGCTCGGGATACTGAGCGGGAATGCCGCGCCAAGGTCTATGAAGGCCAGTCGTTCCGGCTCGATCAAGTCGCATCACACCCCGCCCGCTTCAAGCTCAATGGGCGGTGGTATAGCGAAGGCGGCCAAGCCATGATGAACAGCCGCGAAGGCTGTCTTGCAATCCTCAACGATGGCCGAAAGTTCAATCGACACGGCCTCAATCCTGAATATGAGTCACGCCAGAAAGCGCGCTGCGACGATCTCTACACGGAAGCGGAAGATAAGCTCTATCCCAAAGACACCCCTTGGTAGGTGTCGATCTGATCTGACGACAAGGAGCGCTCCGCGACAAACGGGGCGCTTTTTTCTTTGCCTTCTCGATGATAGCATGTTACCCTGTTAACATGTTCAACATCGGGAGTTTTCGCATGAACCAGCGTCAAAAAATCAGCTTCACCGCCATTATCGGAATTGCCCTTGTGGTCCTGGCCGGCGTCAGCGCCGCCCAGGCCGTACAGAGTTCCCGCGACAGGGACCATCTTGCCCGCGATATGCGGACGGTCCGCGAAAGTGTGATCCCTCACAGCTTTGCATTCACCATCGGGTCTTCCGGCCAGTCGCACGGCAAGCAAACCGTCGTGTGGGCCTCGGCTGCGGCCAGGGACTCGGGCGTTCGGGTCGGGGATGAGATCCACTACCGGCCCATTCACGGGGTCGCCTATGTCACCAGAACCCAAGTCAACGACGTAATCAGTGAGGTCGAACATCCGGCCGTTAAGCCGCGCGCCGCGGCGGAAGGTGTCTTCTTCACCGACGCCAGCCCTGGCTATGTGACCGTTGTGCTGCCGCGCGACGTTCCGATGACCCTGTACCTCAAGCACTCGGACGGCAAGACGGTCGAACTGATGATCTGAACGCCAAAAAGGAAGGGGAAAGGCGCTCCGCGATTGCACGCGCGGGGCGCTTTTTCTTTGTGTTTTCTGCTGATTTTGCTTGCCTTTCTTTGTGTTAGCATGTTATCTTGTTAGCACAGCAAAACGGAGCCAGTCCCATGAATGTTTTCAAGATTGCCCTTATCGTCGTTACCGCCGTTTCCGCCGCGCCCTATCTCAAGACGCCTGCCGGCGTCTCCGACGAAAATTTCGGAAGCCGCGCCCAATCGATGAGTGAGCGTGTTGCCCACTGGTCGGCCGAAGAAATTCGCGCCGCGGCACAGGACCCCTCGCCTCTCTCGATGTCGCAAGTTGTTGATATGGTCCGTGCGATCTTGCCGGCGCAGCACACGGCCGATGTTGCAAGCCAGACCTCGGATAACGGCTGAACCAACACCTTAGCAGGAAGCACGCTCCGCGGGCTCCTGCGGGGCCTTTTCTTTTTTGGCGTCCCGCTATCCTGCTAACATGATTGAACTGCTAGCCGATTCGGAAGGGCCGTGACATGCGTAAGGTTGCAATCATCAGCCAGAAGGGCGGGGCGGGCAAAACCACCCTCGCCGTCCATCTCGGCACGGCGGCAAGTCTGGGCGGTGTGCCTACGGTGATTGTCGATACAGACCCCCAGGCAACGGCTACCACCTGGGGCGAATGGCGGGGAGGGCAAGACCCCACCGTTATAAGCTGTGCCTCTCATGCGATGCTGCACCGCCAGATCGGCAAGATTGAGGATGCCGGGGCTCAACTCGTCCTGATCGATACCCCGCCTGCGGCCGATGTCATGGCCGCTACCGTTTCCAAAGAGGCGGACGTACTGCTGATCCCGTGTCGGCCGCGGGCCTTTGACCTTGATGCGATCCGAACCACTACCGAACTCGTGCGGGTGAGTGGCAAACCGGCTTTCGTGGTATTCACGGCTGGGCCGGCCAACGCTGCCAACCTCTACGAAGAGGCGGCGGAAGTGGTTGAGCGCATCGGTGTGAAACTCGCCCCCTTCGTGATCTGCCAGCGGGCGGACTTTCAGAACAGCGTTGCCAAGGGCAGGACCGCTCAAGAGATTGACCCGGACGGCAAGGCCGCTGCGGAAATCAAAGCACTCTGGAAATGGCTGCGTAAGGTTGGCGGGATATAAGCTCTATCCTGATATCATGCTATCACACTATCATGACAACAACGAACTGACGGAAGGCACACAATGGGACGATTTGACGGGCTTAAGGCGTCGATAGAGGCAGACAAGGCCGCGCCAAAGCGCTCGCCAGCTGCGGCGAAGCCCAAGGCCGACAAAGGCCAGAAGGAGGGGACCGCCACTCCCAAAAGCCGCGACGGCAAGCGTGGGATACTCGGCTATTTCAGCCCTGAACTCGGCAAAGCGCTGCGCCTCCTGGCGGTCGAACGCGACACCAACGTGCAAGCCTTGATGGGTGAAGCCTTCGACCTACTGCTGACCAAATACAAAAAACACCCGTTCGGTGAGCGGTAGGCGTGCGTTCGGAAGGGGTTTAGATGGCCGTCCGTTGGATTGCGCAATCCAAAAAGAGGCAGTTGCTCTCTGGGGCGACTTACGGGATAATCGTGCGTTGTCGCCAAACAGCAGACATTCCGACTTGTTCGGACGAGAGGCCCGCCACTGGCGGGCTTTTTGATTCTGTGGTGAACAGGGCATGGCGATGACCGAGTACGTAGCCAAGCGCAATCCGAGAATGCCACCGCTGCACCCTGGCAAGGTGCTAGCCGAAATTCTCGAGAACCTGGCTCTGCCCCTCGCGTGCCGTGCCGCTGTGATCGGGATTGCCCGTGATCGGCTCGATGCCATCATGGCCGGGCGTGCCCCTGTGACGCCGGTTATTGCTCGGCGCCTAGGGCTAGCTCTCGGCAACGGCCCACAGCTTTGGAGCCGGCTACAGGCCGGCTATGATGCCTGGGAAGGGCAGGGCCGCCCCAAATATTGGAGGCCGTCCAGGCGGCTCCGGTAGGCGTCTGACGCCAAGTATAGAATGGCGGAATCGGGCGGTTTTCGCGGCCTTGAATATTGGCCTTGTTTCCCGATCTGCGCGGGGGCGGATTCTGGTCTGGCTTCGACTTTTCGAAGACTTCCAGAAATTGCCCATAATCGATATTACAGGACTCGAGCGATTCTAAAGTTGGTGCGACCAAGGGATTAGAACCCTCAACCTCAGAGCCCACCCCAGCCTAATCGCGACGACTATACGTGACGCCTGCGGCATCGGTAATCCTCAGGCACTAGCTCTCAATCGCGGTTCCTCGTTGACGTCCAGACGTCAAAACCATAGGATTCGCGCTGGGAGAAAAAAATGAATTACCGCACCGCGCCGGGTCTTGTTCGCGATTCCATCGTTACCTACCTGACCGCGGCTGAGAGTGCTTCCATTTCTGAGATATGCGAAGCTGTTTCCTCTCGCATAGGTGATGTCCCTCAATCCTCCGTGCGTTCGTATCTCAACATCAACACGCCTGATATTTTCGAGCGAACAGAGCGCGGCCGTTACAAGCTCCGCAAGGCGAACGGAAGTAGCCTCGGCAGCGCCCCCTTAGCGCCGAAACACACAATTGGCCAAGCAAAGCTTTTCCACGCGAGCTGCTTTGACTGGATGCGCACAGCCGAAGAGCATAGCGTCCACGCGGTCGTGACGGACCCGCCCTACGGCTTGGTGGAATACACCGAAATAGAACAGACGAAACTTCGGAAGGGCCACGGCGGCGTCTGGCGTATTCCGCCGTCGTTTGACGGACATCAGCGCTCGCCTCTGCCTCGCTTCACCACTCTGAGCGACGGCGACCGTAGCGCCATGTTCGATTTTTTCCACGAGTTCGGCCAGCTCGTGCTTCGTGTGACAGTTCCGGGAGCAAACGTCCTGGTCGCAAGCAACCCGCTTCTGATCCACGTCGTCGCGAGTGCCATGAGTGGCGCCGGTCTTGAGGCTCGGGGCCAAATTATTCGTCTTGTAATGACGATGCGCGGGGGTGATAGGCCTAAGAACGCGCACGAGGAGTTCCCGGATGTGAGCGTTATGCCACGGTCGATGTTTGAGCCGTGGTTAGTGCTGCGCCACCCGCTCGACGGTCGTGCGCAGGACACACTTCGGAAGTGGACCACCGGAGGATTTCGCCGCCCGTCTGCCGATAGACCCTTCGGGGACGTGATCCCATCGCAACCAACACCAAAGGCAGAAAAGCTGATCGCGCCACACCCGTCGCTGAAACCACAGGCGTTTTTGCGCGCTGTCGTGGGTGCATCCTTGCCAATGGGCAAGGGCGTGATACTTGACCCATTCGCCGGTTCCGGGTCCACCCTCGCTGCCGCCAACGCGCTCGGCCTCGATAGCATCGGGATAGAAAAAGACGCGCGCTATGTCCGGTTAGCTCAAAAGGCCATTCCTAAACTCGCAGCACTAGCTTCAAAGAAGATAGACCCAGTTGGCGCGAAGCTTTTGGATACCATCGCGGTCAAGCGTTGCCGTCCGCGTTCCTAAGTCGCCACGCGCATTCTTGCGAAAATCGGACTTCGTCACTTGCCCTAGATAGACCTCCTTGAACCGCATCGGAGCACGGGCGGTCGCTGGCTCCGTCTCGTTGTCCACATCGTAGACAAAAACACACATCCACTGGTCACGCGCTCCGTGAGTATCAACCGCACCACCCTTTTTTCGAGTGCTTTTGATCTCCACACCGTCCGTGCCAGCTTTGACGCTGTTATTCGGATAGTGACCTTGAACGATCAAATCCGGGTGCCCGTTGAAGTGATGATTCTCGACGAGTGAACGTGCGTGCTTCGCCATCGACGCGGTGAGCATGTCGGAAATCATGCCCGACATTGCGGCTGGCCGAAGCATGTCATCCAATCGGTGTAAGCCTCGATTCAGCAGCAGGCCGTTCACGTCGTAGAAAAAATCATAGACGTCCTGCATCGCTGACTCGAAATCCTTCAGCCGAAGCTGGTACGGCAGTACCACCTTCTTGTTGAGTTTCGAGCTATCGACGGTTTCGTGAAGTATCGGCACGGTGGAACCACTCATTGTCGACCGAATGGCCGAATCACCCGCGATGGTAGCCCCTGCGCGCACATCCAAGAAATGGTCCTAACAGCTACGCCCACTGCACCGGAGCGTCGATCACGACAGCGACCGAGCATCGGCAATATCGGCAACGAAACCCGCTGACCGGCTCCCTGAGCCGCAGCGAGGCTACTTTCAGGCTGATCAAGATCAGCCTGAAAGCGTGCATTTGTCGAACGTGCCCGCACCGCTGGCACGTGATCCGCACCGGTAGATCGGCAAAGCTGGCCTGTTCAACGGTCCGCACCGGCCCATGATACTTCCTAAAGCCCATGAGAACAAAATAAGAACATTGCCGCAAGAGAGTCCAGCCGCTACATTTTCGGGTGTCCGATCTAGGGATTGAGGGGGTGGGATGAACGCCGGGGAGTTCCTGTGGTACGGATGGACGGGCCTCTACGCCTTTGGCGTGTTGTTTGGGCTCGGGTGGCTTCTTCGTGATGAGCTGCGGGGTCGCCTCAAACGGCGCCAGTCCGGCGCTCGCCTGCCGGAACCAGCCAACGACAACGAACGAAACCGGAATCGGCTGCGGAAAAGAATTGCACCTTTTGGGAAAGATGTTTCCGACCGACGCGGTGTTTCCCGGCTGGTAGGCAGCGCCGTGACGCCCTATGTGATCGTCTACAAGGTCACGAGGTAGCAGGTCGATATTATCTCGATCTGGCACGGCAGACAGCGGAGGCGGTGATGGCGGGCGATCCCCCGGAATTGCACGAGCAGCTAGAGCAGCTTTGGCGTGACATCGCCAAGATCGACGGCGATGATTCTGCCGCCCGAGAACTTCTAGCGGCGGGACATTGCATCTACTACAGCGAGGATGACACGCCAGAAGAATTGCAAATCAAGGAATATCCGGACGGCCGGCGTGAGCTGGTACGCTTTCACCGGGAAGGTGATGAAGTGATCCGCGCGCTCCCACCAGATACCGCTTGGCGCAAGGAAAAACAGTGAAGCTATGAAGGCCAAAACACAGAAAACCGTGAGCACGCGCGTCAGATCGGTGTGGGATGATCTGTACGACACACCCGGCGAGGCCGGTAAAATGTTGCTGCGCTCGGAGTTGACCATTGTGCTGAACGACCACATCAAGGCTCATCGGTGGTCCAAGCCTGTCGCCGCAAAGCGCTGTGGTGTGTCGGTTGCTGTGATAGATCGCGTCCGCCGCGGCTCGGTCACTTATCTCGCCGCCGACGATCTGGCGGCGATGATCCGCACCGCGGGCCTCGATATTTGGGTTAAGCCGGCGAAATTCGTCGCGCCGAAAACACGTAAGCCTGCGAGCAAGAAAGCACGTTAACGTGCTATCATCGTCCTACCGACCTTTTAGGCTGGCGTGGGTGCATTCCGCGGGCGCGCATGACTGTGCGGATTGCGTGGAACAGGTAGGAAGCTGACACGCGTCCCGGGCAGTTCCGGTCGCGCGTGCGGGCGATCTTCAAAAATTCGGCTTGTTCTTCCGGCGTTGGCAGCTCCGCCGCCGCATCGAACAGCAAATACTTGCGCCTTCGGTCGATCTTGCGGCCACCAAGCTTTTTTGAAACATACTCAGACACAGGAAACCCCTCAGAACTGGCGCAAATCTTGCGACCTTCTTTCTCCAAGCTGCGAGCGTAGCGAGCCCTGCTGCCGCGCGCATTTTAAGCGCGCGGAATGCGGCCGACTAGGCCGCTCCGCTTATTCTTTGGAAGCGAGGCGTTGATTTCGTGGGTCGTTATAAGAATCTAACTGTCGTTCAGGTTTCTAAGACAGGCTGGCACATCGGGAAAACCTCAGTTTTTTGGGCCGAAGAGGGCACGGCCAAGACGAGCGAGCGAGAGTGCCAGCGCGTCGCCCGGATCTGTCTCCAGGATGGAAAGGGTGCTCTTGGGGCTTTGGCCGCTGCGTAGAGCGTCGGCCGCCTGTGTGAGCATGTTGGGCAAGGGTGGATGCTCGCCCCATGTGCCGTGCTCTGGCGGCGGGGGAGGGGGTGGCGGTGCGTATCCTGTCCATTGCGAGGCTGGCACCACGGCGTAGGCGTTCGTTTCCTGCGCCAGCGTGAAACGACCGTCTATGACCTTCTCAAAGCACCGGCGCACCCAGTTGAGTACCCCTGCGGTCTTCAGCTTCGCTAGGCCACGCGCCACACTGCGCACGCTGATATTGGCGAGGTGGGCAATCCGCTCATAGGACGGATCGAGACGCCCGGTCGCATAGTTGAGGCAATCGAAGATCAGCGCGTGAAGGATGGCCAGGCCATTGCGGCCGATGGCTCCGTCTTGACGTCCAAACTTGCGGGTCTGCCGCTCGTACCGGCGCGCATCATGGAACAGGCGCACGGCTTGGCGCCGTGGCATCGGGTGAAACTTCACCTCCGCCCTGGCGCTGTTCTTCCAAACAGGCCACGGAGCTTTACTAGTGCCAATGGCACTAAATTCAGGGAACACGTCTGAAAACGTTGCAGATTCCGACATTGGGGGCTTCTCCTAAGCCCTTGAGAGGTCTTGCCTTTCAGGCAACAGAAATCCGCCGCAAGAATCCTCTTGCGTTCAAAGCCGGGATCGGAAATGCTCGGGATTGCGACATCGCCTGAGCGGTTCCGACACCGTGATGGTTTCAGTTTAGAAAGGCCCGCCCTCTCAAAGGCGGGCTTTTTTGTTTCTCCTTCACGAACTAGAATCGAGTCTAGCCGCTCCGGTTAAGTGTTTACAAGAAGTTGGGGGATGCAACCCTCAAAGCCCGAAGTCTTGGCCCGACTCGTCTTCGCCGTGGCTCAACTGAACGCCGACACCGCCGTCCCCACCACTCCCGCCGGGCTTCACGTCGAGGGTGATTTCGTCCTTCGGTTCGTGCGGCATGGGGCTTTCGCCAAGCGAGATTTTCACATCAACGCTGCCGCCGCTCTGACCTTGCTGATTACCACCGCCGATGCAACGGGAGAGAGCCCCGCCGATCATCCCAGCAGCGAGGCTCTTAATCTGGCCCATCTTCTTCTGCTGTTGCAGGGCATCGGTGAGTTCTGCTCGCGTGACGGGTTCCGTGCCACCCGCCGGCGCGGGTGTATTAGAGGCCGTAATCATCGCTCTTTTCCCGTGCGGGCTGCTGCTGGGCGTCCTGGCGATCGGCGGGCTGCTGAGTGCCGGTCAAGTCTGTCAGGTTGTTGTTGAGCTGGCCGTCCTTCTCGGCCGCTGCGGCCTCGGCCTGTTTCTTGGTCCGGCCGTCCGCGTCGAGTTCTTCAACCGGCGCCGCATCGTGTGTGCGGGCATGGTCGCCTGTAATGAAACTGCCGATGCCTTCGCTAAAGTCTAGTGTTGCCGCGGAACAGGCGTTTTGAAAGGACTGTGCCGCCTCGGCAAGCTTCGTTCCTACTGTCATACTCTTACACCCCTTGTTGACTCATGTTAGCAGGTTATCATGCTATTCTGTTACATTCCACGCCGGATTGCGATGTGATTTTAAACGGACCTGCTTAGCACCCCTCACCTGAACGGAACCTGTACAAGCAATCGCTCGAATTTTAGCGATCATCGCTGCGGGCCCCCGCGGTCGAGTGACTTGTCCAAACCCATCGCCTTGGCCTGCTCGCGGTACTGCTTTTCCCAAGCCACTTTCGTCTGTGCCGGGATTGCCTCGATAGCCTTCGTGCGCTCGGCCTGCGGCTTCTGGCTGAGAGCTTCCACGGCCTCCTGCATTGCAGGCGGCATTGTTCGTTTATCCTGTTCCCAGCCGCGCGCCTTCGTGGCCCTGCGGGATGCCGCCCCTAGCAAGTCGCGATCTGCCTGCCGCAGCTCCTGCTCGTCCACCTTGACCGGGCTGGTGGTCCGTTCGGTTTGGCTGCGGTCCTGTTTGGGCCGCGGCTTTTCACCGGCTGCGGCCAGCTCGTCCCGCTTAGTCTGGCTGGCGGGCCTTTCGACCTGGCTGCGACCATCTGCGGGCGTCTTTGCGTCGCGGGGTTTCTGCCGCTCGGCGGCGATCTCCGCTTTGCGCTCGGCCATGATCTTGTTGAGGCGGGCATCGTCAAACTCGATCTTAAGCCCGGCCTCGGCCGCCACGCGCGCAACCTTCTCCTGAAAAGCCTTCTCGCCATAAACGGTGATGGCCTGTCCGTAGAATTTCCGCTGTGCCACGCGCAAACCGCGCTCGATGGTGCTGTTGTCGTTCTGGAGCACATCCACGCGGTCGCGGCGGTCCACCAGCAAGTCGCGTCCGTTCTGGCGGTGGATCACATCGCCACCTTTGACCACCAGTTCAACGCCCGGGTCTTTCTCAAAGGGCCTGTAGCGGGGCGCTTCTGGCCGCCATACCTCGGCACCCTGAACGGTCAAGCCGTCGCCTTTCAGCTCGCGCTTGGCATCGAGGGCTTCCCGCCTGCGCAACTCGGTGAGGGCTATGTCATCACCTTCCCGAACCTTGTCCGCGAGAAATTCTTTATAGCTGTCTTGCCCGGTGGCCTGCTCTTGCAGCGACATTCGCAACACGCGGCCTTCGCGCTTGGCGGCGTCGGCGGCCTGCATTTCCTGATCGACCACCCACCCACGCAACACGGCACGCGCCTGCCGCTTCTCGGCAGCGGGCGCGCGCGACTGCTCTATGATCGACTTCTTGGCGGCCTGTGCCTTGCGGATTTCCGCAAAGCGTTCCTTGTTCCGTTTTTTCTGCTGTTCCCATGCCTTGCTGCGCGTGTCTTGGCGCCGCTGCTGGTATTCGTCCCAAAGCCGCTTTCGCGCATCTTTGTAGTCCGTCCCACCAACCTCCCGGCCTTCGCGCTTCCATTGCTCGGCAATCTGCTTATGCGCCTCGGCCGTACTCGGCAGTTTCTTGCGGTCGATGTCGGAAAGCTTCGCATCTATCGCGCCCTTGCGGATTTGTTTGTTCATCTCCTTGTAGAGCGCTCGCCGCAAATCCTCGGACATGCTTTTGTTTGGACCATATACAATACGGTAAGTGCCGTTCTTATCGCCGTTTGCGAGCACCCAGCCTTTACGCTCTAGTGCCGCTCGAAGCTCCGCGCCGTTTTTTGTGCTGCTGTAGAGGTCCGAAATGTCTTTCTGAACGGCGCGCGGATCGGGAAGATCAGCATGGGCCGCACGGAGCATTTGCCAGGGTTCGGGCTGTCTCGGGCCGCCTTTATCTACGCAGACCGACAGGCCAAATTCCTTTTCGATTTGCCGAGAGGCGCGCATGTGAGCCGCAAAGTTGTCCTGCGGGTCGATGGCCTTCATTCTGTCCGTGTCGATCCGCGAATAGATGACGTGGAAGTGCTGCCGCCCATCCTTGATGTGTTCCACGATCACGCGCGGCTGGCCCTCGAAGCTCTGGCCCTTCTTGTCTTTGAGTTCGCGCGCCAGGATGTCGGCCGCGCGCTGCGCCTGTTCTGGCGTCAGACGCTCGCTAGGAGCCGGGTTGATCTTCGCATGATAGGCGGCGCTGCGCGCCCGCGTGCCGCTCGCTGTTGCGTTGATTTCCTCAAATGCGCCTTCTAGATCGTCGGAAGCGAAGCCGGAGATTTCGCGGACTTCGGCTTTTTCATTGGTATCCGTCCGCATCAGGTGGCCGGCCAAGTTGCGGGACTTCCCGCACGAGGCCATCGGATTGACCTTTTTGCCTTGCGTAGTGGTCATTCCTCGCCCCTACCTGCTTTTGGCGTCCGCCCCATCGCCACAAGGGCCGTATCCAACACCGCTAAGACCTGCTCGCGGACGCTTCGCAGCTCGGCGGCATCGGTGATGCGCTTCTGCGCGTTGGCGACCCGCGCCAACTGATTCAAATTTGAACCAACCCGCCCAAGCTGCCCCGCGACCTGGGCGAGTAGCACCCGGTCCACCGTCAGCCGCTTAGCGGCCCTGGTCTTGGGCGCTTCAAGACAACAGGTGCGGATGTACTCGCCCTCCGTCATCCCAGCGCGCTCGGCCCTGGCGTCGATATCCTGCTTGTCTGCGAGGTTCACACGGGCGCGGATGTAGAGGCCCTTCTGTCGGCGCTCGCTGCCTCGCTGCGTGGCTGTAGCGCCTTCCTGGCGGCCCTGGCTGGCATCTTTCACTGTCGCTTCCTCCCTTCGGGGTCCACGGGGCGGAGCCCCTGGCAAGCTGCCGAACCAATCCCACTCCGGGGTTGAGTCGGCGTTTGGAGCCCGCCCCGCGCAGCGGTGCGGTGCTACAAACAATGGCTTTGCAATATCTAACTTCTCTTTTACGCCAAAGGAAAGGTGGTTGGTTGTCACTGGTTGATAATGGGTGAATGCAGTTTAGCCGCAGGTGATTACGGTTGAATACGGTTGAACTATCCGGTTGAAGCTGGTTGAATCTGGTGGAAGCGAGGACTTAAAGGTAATTGGAATGGGTGAAATCGGTTGAAAGAGGTTGAACCCATGGACCTGAAAGAATTCAAAAACGCGGCGAAGCCTGCAAAACAGCGTTCGAAACTCGCACCGTTCAAGGCTGCAATTCTTGATCTGACGGCCAGTGACTACACGCTCAAACAGATTCAGGACTTCTTGCGTGCGAACGGGCTGAACGTCTCGCTTCAGGCCATCAGTAAATTTTTACGGAAGCACGCCAAGGCGCAGACACCGCCAACAGCGGGCGCGGCGGCATCTCCGCAGGAGATCCAGCCTGCGACCGATGCGCCGCTCTCGAAAGTTGAAACAGCCCGTAAAGCCTCAATCCCCTCTCCTACCGCGGAACAACCGGCAACGGACCAGCCAACGCACGGCGAGGGAAAACGCACGACCGGCCTAAAGCCGCTCTCAGAGCGTAAGCGGAGCGTGGCCAAAGACGACGACGAAAATCCCCTCGCCTCCCTCGCAAAGAGGCCCAAACCCAAGGAATAAAAGAATGCAAGTGATTGTGCTCAACTACTCGGGAAATGTCGGCAAGACCACCGTCAGCCGACACCTACTCCAGCCCCGCTTGAAGGGCGCGGAATTTTACACCTTCGAGTCGGTCAATGCGGATGACTATTCCGACGATGAGGTCACCACCCTTCGCGGCAAGCAGCTTGATACGCTGATGCCGACCCTGTTGGGTGCAGGCTCCGGCAATGATTTGGTGGTCGATGTTGGTGCCTCGAACGCTGAGGTCTTCGTACAGCGCTTTTCGACCTACAAGAGCGCCCACGAGTTTATCGACTTCTTCGTAATCCCCGTCACCCCCGACCCAAAGCAGCTTAAAGATACAAAACTCACCATCGAAACACTCGAAGCGCTCGGCGTCCCGGCTGAAAAAATCCGAGTTGTGATGAACAAATCCGACGCTGAATTGTCGGCAGAAGAGGATTTTTCGAACCTCTTCAAGTACCACCGCGACCACAAAAGCTTCGTGCTGAACAAGGCAGCACGCATCACGAACAACGAGCTTTTTCCGATGCTCATTGGCACCCAGGTCACCATCCCCGAACTTCTCGAACAGTCCATCGCGGACTTTAAGGCGAAGATCAGAGCCGCCAAAGACGCCAAGGACAGCAAGCAGCAAACGGTGCTGGCGCAACAGCTTGGCGCGCGCCTCCTGGCGGCAACCGTCTCCGAACAACTCGATGCCGTCTTTGCGGTGCTGTTCAAATAATCCAGCAAAGACAGGTGTAATATGGAAACCAATCCAAAAACGGACGCGCGCGCCGCCCTTCTTGCCGAGCTTCTTGGTGATGTCGGCAAGCTGGACGATAAACTCGACGCGCTGCCCGCAAGAATAGAGCTGACCTGCCAAAAGCTCGAACAATCTCTGCGCGGTTCCGCTGAGCATTTTCTGACGCGGATCGACGGCGGTATTCAAACCCTCAACGCCGCGCATCAGGTGGTTGGCGAGGACCTGAAAGAGATGGGCGCGCAATTCGACGCCAACGCCAACGCCAGCGCCCAGGCAATCCTTGACGCAGCTAAGGCGTCCTTTCTCAAGCAGGCCGAACAGGGGGCGTCCCAGGCCCTAGAAAGGGCTGTAAAAGGCCCTTCTGATAGCCTGATAACACGCTTGCAGGCTACCGCTCTAACCCTGGAACGCCGCAACAAGGATGCCCTCACTGCTGGCAGAGAGAAGGCCGCCGTGTTCGCCTTGACGGTCATTCTCTCTGTGGTGCTGTCGGTTGGCCTGTCGCGTTATCTGTCTCCCTCACCCGTCCCTGCAGCAACGGTCGCAAGTCTGACCAAGGACCAAACGGATGAGCTGTACAACGGTCACTTGATGACGCTGGTTTGGCAGCACTTAGACCCGAAGTCGCAGAAAGATTTTCTGGCCCGAGTGAAGGAACTACCGGCCGATCAGCGCCAGCGCCCGACGCCTTGAGTGAAGGGGCAGAGGGTTGCACCCCCCTGCCCCCGGAAGGCTAGCCGTCAACATCGGAAGTCAACACAAGCCCACTGGTCAGATTACCCGAGTTCGAAGCAACCGCAAAATCTGGCCCGTGGGCCTCTCTACCGAGGTAAAAAATGCAGATCGTACAAGTTCTATTCGGCTTTTTGCTCTTTTGTACCCGAACAGGAAAACGCCTCCTGTTTGGGCCTCTCCACATCTATCGCGCCTTTGCCGGCACCGAGTCGCTCCACTGGACGGAATGGCTCGCCCACGCCGTCGCGGTCGGCCAAGCTTGGAGAATTGCGTTTATCCTGATCGGCCCCCGCGACCCTTTGGGAGACAACGGGCCGTTTGGAGTATTCCTCGCCCTCACCGGCTGCTTCATTGTCGCATGGGTTGTCGGCGGCATGTGCAAGCTCTTGGAAAAGGTCTGCATCACCCTCAGCCAATTTCCGGCACTCCGCTTCTTGCTCTGGTGTCCCGGCAATAAGCAACTTCGTCTGTGGCTCCTGGGCCGCACGCCGGCCGCGGCTCCTGCGCCGCTTTTCACCGGCTCGGCCTCTGGCGCTGCCAAGCATGACGAAAAGCTGGTGCGCGGTACGGCCATCGTGGACGGTGGCCAGCTCGGCGCAAACATGAAGCAAGGGGTAACGCCCGACGATCTGGCGAGACTGATTGAGTGGGGCGGTGTTCCGGTTCTCCACCACGTTGAGCCAGAACACTTCCTAATTTCCGGCAAAACAGGCTCGGGCAAAACCCAGGCGATCAACGAAATCCTGCGCAAAGTGCGCCTGCGCGCGCAATCTGCAATCATCGCGGACCCTGCCGGCGGGTTCCTGTCTCGCTTTGGTCAAGCTGGCGATCTGGTCCTTAATCCATTCGACGCCCGCTCGCAGGTGTGGTCGCCCTTCAACGAAATTGAAGCGGAATATGACTGCCACAACATCGCAGCCTCTGCGGTGCCGGAAGGGGAAGGCGAAGGAAAGGCGTGGCATCACTACGCACAAAGCCTGCTCGCCGAAACCATGATTGCCATGTATCGGGTGAAGGATTTCAGCCTGAAAAAACTGCTCGATTACGTGATGAACGCTCAGGCGGCCGAGCTGCACGAGCTGCTGGCCGGCACGTCGGCAGACATTTTGACCTTCGACGGCAACGAAAAGATGCTGTCGAACACACGGGCCATCATTGCATCTTATCTCGCCCCGTGGCGGTCGATCCCTGACGGCGGGACGTTCTCTGTGCGTCGGTGGGTGAGGGATTCCGACAAAAACCGCTCTTGGCTGTTCATCACCTATCGTGACGATCAAATGAAGATGATGCGCAACCTTGTGTCCTGTTGGCTCGATCTGGCGATTACCGAGGGCCTTTGCCTTTCGGAAAGCCGGGATCGGCGGTTGTGGTTCATCATGGACGAGCTGGACAGCCTCGGCCGTGTGTCAAACCTCCGCTTGGCCTTGACCAAGCTGCGCAAGTACGGCGGCGTCTGTGTCGCCGGTCTACAGACCATTGCCCAGCTTCGCGACACTTACGGCCGCGACGGGGCACAAAGCCTGCTCGGCAACATGTCGAACAAGTTGGTCCTGACGCCGGGCGACGGTGAGACGGCCAAATATTTCGAGGAAGGGCTTGGCGTACAGGAAGTCGAGCGTTGGGAAGAAAGCGAGAGCCAAGGCGTCAACAGCAGTATGCAGGGCTACGGCCAGAACCAGGGCACGAGCAAGGCCCTGCGGCGCGTCACGCAGCCTGCGGTGCTGGCGTCTGAGCTGATGAGCCTCCCAAACCGTCACGGCTACTTGAGGCTATCCGAGTTGAAGCCGCTCGCCAGGGTCGAAGTGCAATATGTGCCGATGAATGAAATCAACCTCCCGTTTGTCCCGAAGGAGGCGGCCCAATGAACACCCCCGCTCTTCTCAAAACAGTCTTGTTCGTCGGTGCGCTCGGGCTCTATCAGGCCCATGACTACTACCTTTTTTTGCTGCACACCGGGCCGCTCGCTATGTCGTCTGAAATGCAGAAGGCCCGCGACTTCAAGCAATGTATGCAGGAGCGAAACCCGCTGGACCTGTCAAAAATGCCTGACGTGTGGACACAAAAACGCGCTCGGGATACTGAGCGGGAATGCCGCGCCAAGGTCTATGAAGGCCAGTCGTTCCGGCTCGATCAAGTCGCATCACACCCCGCCCGCTTCAAGCTCAATGGGCGGTGGTATAGCGAAGGCGGCCAAGCCATGATGAACAGCCGCGAAGGCTGTCTTGCAATCCTCAACGATGGCCGAAAGTTCAATCGACACGGCCTCAATCCTGAATATGAGTCACGCCAGAAAGCGCGCTGCGACGATCTCTACACGGAAGCGGAAGATAAGCTCTATCCCAAAGACACCCCTTGGTAGGTGTCGATCTGATCTGACGACAAGGAGCGCTCCGCGACAAACGGGGCGCTTTTTTCTTTGCCTTCTCGATGATAGCATGTTACCCTGTTAACATGTTCAACATCGGGAGTTTTCGCATGAACCAGCGTCAAAAAATCAGCTTCACCGCCATTATCGGAATTGCCCTTGTGGTCCTGGCCGGCGTCAGCGCCGCCCAGGCCGTACAGAGTTCCCGCGACAGGGACCATCTTGCCCGCGATATGCGGACGGTCCGCGAAAGTGTGATCCCTCACAGCTTTGCATTCACCATCGGGTCTTCCGGCCAGTCGCACGGCAAGCAAACCGTCGTGTGGGCCTCGGCTGCGGCCAGGGACTCGGGCGTTCGGGTCGGGGATGAGATCCACTACCGGCCCATTCACGGGGTCGCCTATGTCACCAGAACCCAAGTCAACGACGTAATCAGTGAGGTCGAACATCCGGCCGTTAAGCCGCGCGCCGCGGCGGAAGGTGTCTTCTTCACCGACGCCAGCCCTGGCTATGTGACCGTTGTGCTGCCGCGCGACGTTCCGATGACCCTGTACCTCAAGCACTCGGACGGCAAGACGGTCGAACTGATGATCTGAACGCCAAAAAGGAAGGGGAAAGGCGCTCCGCGATTGCACGCGCGGGGCGCTTTTTCTTTGTGTTTTCTGCTGATTTTGCTTGCCTTTCTTTGTGTTAGCATGTTATCTTGTTAGCACAGCAAAACGGAGCCAGTCCCATGAATGTTTTCAAGATTGCCCTTATCGTCGTTACCGCCGTTTCCGCCGCGCCCTATCTCAAGACGCCTGCCGGCGTCTCCGACGAAAATTTCGGAAGCCGCGCCCAATCGATGAGTGAGCGTGTTGCCCACTGGTCGGCCGAAGAAATTCGCGCCGCGGCACAGGACCCCTCGCCTCTCTCGATGTCGCAAGTTGTTGATATGGTCCGTGCGATCTTGCCGGCGCAGCACACGGCCGATGTTGCAAGCCAGACCTCGGATAACGGCTGAACCAACACCTTAGCAGGAAGCACGCTCCGCGGGCTCCTGCGGGGCCTTTTCTTTTTTGGCGTCCCGCTATCCTGCTAACATGATTGAACTGCTAGCCGATTCGGAAGGGCCGTGACATGCGTAAGGTTGCAATCATCAGCCAGAAGGGCGGGGCGGGCAAAACCACCCTCGCCGTCCATCTCGGCACGGCGGCAAGTCTGGGCGGTGTGCCTACGGTGATTGTCGATACAGACCCCCAGGCAACGGCTACCACCTGGGGCGAATGGCGGGGAGGGCAAGACCCCACCGTTATAAGCTGTGCCTCTCATGCGATGCTGCACCGCCAGATCGGCAAGATTGAGGATGCCGGGGCTCAACTCGTCCTGATCGATACCCCGCCTGCGGCCGATGTCATGGCCGCTACCGTTTCCAAAGAGGCGGACGTACTGCTGATCCCGTGTCGGCCGCGGGCCTTTGACCTTGATGCGATCCGAACCACTACCGAACTCGTGCGGGTGAGTGGCAAACCGGCTTTCGTGGTATTCACGGCTGGGCCGGCCAACGCTGCCAACCTCTACGAAGAGGCGGCGGAAGTGGTTGAGCGCATCGGTGTGAAACTCGCCCCCTTCGTGATCTGCCAGCGGGCGGACTTTCAGAACAGCGTTGCCAAGGGCAGGACCGCTCAAGAGATTGACCCGGACGGCAAGGCCGCTGCGGAAATCAAAGCACTCTGGAAATGGCTGCGTAAGGTTGGCGGGATATAAGCTCTATCCTGATATCATGCTATCACACTATCATGACAACAACGAACTGACGGAAGGCACACAATGGGACGATTTGACGGGCTTAAGGCGTCGATAGAGGCAGACAAGGCCGCGCCAAAGCGCTCGCCAGCTGCGGCGAAGCCCAAGGCCGACAAAGGCCAGAAGGAGGGGACCGCCACTCCCAAAAGCCGCGACGGCAAGCGTGGGATACTCGGCTATTTCAGCCCTGAACTCGGCAAAGCGCTGCGCCTCCTGGCGGTCGAACGCGACACCAACGTGCAAGCCTTGATGGGTGAAGCCTTCGACCTACTGCTGACCAAATACAAAAAACACCCGTTCGGTGAGCGGTAGGCGTGCGTTCGGAAGGGGTTTAGATGGCCGTCCGTTGGATTGCGCAATCCAAAAAGAGGCAGTTGCTCTCTGGGGCGACTTACGGGATAATCGTGCGTTGTCGCCAAACAGCAGACATTCCGACTTGTTCGGACGAGAGGCCCGCCACTGGCGGGCTTTTTGATTCTGTGGTGAACAGGGCATGGCGATGACCGAGTACGTAGCCAAGCGCA
>WSSedL1CaDRAFT_10000123_pt1 | contig 49226 bp, 40 predicted proteins | sample WetSurSL1Cattail_FD_9464 | JGI IMG/M metagenome (IMG submission 9464)
CCGTAGGGAATACATATCAATAGAAAATGAAAACAGACACAACCAATTCCCCGTAGGGGATAAACAAGGTAAAATGTGAATGTCCTACGGACAATGAATATGCATATCTCTTTATTCTATGGATATATAAGTCCAACGGACAATTTTTTCAACTACTGATTCGCATTATTAACCCCAATTTATACTAAAATCAATATTCGTGTAAATTAGTGTAATTTGTGGTTGATAGCTAAATTCAAATAAGTTTGCTATAAAATCTGTTCTATCAAAATTATAAAGACTAATCTCTTATACTTATTTCGGTTATAAATAAATTAAATTACTAATCTCAAAAAAATCATTATTATGTCAGAAAGTAACCAACGCAGTTACAGCTGCAAAGATGAAGATCTGCCCATTATCGGAGCATTGATTCTTCAAAGTTTTAGTCGTGAAAAAACCGTTTTTATTCTTTTTTCCAATCGATTTGCCGATCCTTTAGAAAAGGATCTCAAAGCGGAGCTGGTCAACGTAAATGAATTGGTATCTCCCGAATCGGAAACACTGTTGATAAGAAAGATAACTCAGCAGATTTACACTGAGATAGAGTTGGTAGACTCTATGGCAGACCCGTTGAAAGCGTATGTGGATCTTACAAAATCCCAACTTACACCGGCTTCATTTGGTATTATAGCATTAAGGGCAGCTTGTAATAATGGCGATATTACTGCGGTTATTGATAAGCTTAAAGTGGTAAATACGAATATTACCAATCATTTAGCTCAACTAAAGGAAGTAGGCTTAACGGATGAAAAAGTTAGTGCGCTGAAGACTAAAGTCAGTTTACTGACTGATTTGAAAACACAACAGCAAGATATTAGTTCGAATCGGGCACTTATTGTTCAGGAAAATATTGGTCAACTAAATAGTTTTTACGATAAACTGGCAGACATTCTGTTGGTAGGAAAAACACTGTTTAAAGACAATCCTGCAAAATTGAAAGAGTTTACTTTTAGTGCGTTGAAATCACAGGTAGGACAGTCGCGTTCAACTAAAAAAAACGATTCAACCAAAACAGATAGCACTACGACAACTACTAAAACCGAATCTTAAAAATAAGACTTGGGGATACTCTGTCGAAGACTTGGGGAACTCTATAGAAGACTTGGGGAACTCTGTAGAAGACTTGGGGAACTCTGTAGAAGACTTGGGGAACTCTGTAGAAGACTTGGGGAACTCTGTAGAAGACTTGGGGAAATCTATAGAAGACTTGGGGAACTCTATCGAAGACTTGGGGAACTCTGTAGAAGACTTGGGGAACTCTATAGAAGACTTGGGGAAGTCTGTAGAAGACTTGGGATACCTTGTCGAAAGCTAGGGATACTCTGTCTAAGACTTTGGGAGTGGCGTAGAAAGGGTTTATTCAATAAATAATGCGAATCAGGAGTTGCATACGTACACATTCTATTTATAATGAGTTATTTCCCGTAGGGAATACATATCAATAGAAAATGAAAACAGATAAAACCTATTCCCCGTAGGGGATAAATCAGAAAAAATATGAATATCCTACGGACAATAAACAGGCATAGCTCTTTATTCTATGAGTATGTAAGTCCGACGGACTATTTTTCAACTCCTGATTTGCATAAATACCCGGTTATAGAATTAGTTTATATAATGTATAAAATATAGATTTTGAATGAAAAGAGAAGAAATACTTGAATTGGTAAAACAATACTATGCCGAGCAGTTTGCACAAAAGGCATTCGAACCAGGTAAAACCATGATTCCCTTTGCGGGACGTATCTTCGACGAGGATGAACTGGTAACTTTAGTAGATGCATCCTTGGATTTTTGGTTAACGACAGGACGTTATGCGGAAGAATTTGAAGCTAAGTTTGCTCAATATATGCAGCAACGTAGTTGTATGCTTGTAAACTCAGGCTCTTCTGCAAATCTGATAGCTCTTTCAACCCTTACCTCTCCCTTATTAAAGTCGAAACGATTGAAACCGGGTGATGAAATACTGGGAGTGGCGGCGGGTTTTCCAACTACCGTGAACCCGGTTATTCAAAATGGTCTGGTACCTGTATTTGTAGACGTTGAATTGGATACTTTTAATATAAAGGTAAGTGCAATTGAAAATGCCTTGTCCGACAAAACCAAAGCAATTATGTTGGCCCATACGCTGGGGAATCCGTTTGATCTGGATGCTGTGAAAGCTATTGCCGATAAACACGGCTTGTTCCTGATTGAAGATTGCTGCGATGCTGTGGGCTCTACTTACGATGGCAAAATGGTTGGAACCTTTGGCGATTTGGCTACGACCAGTTTTTATCCGGCTCATCACATTACCATGGGCGAAGGTGGTTCGGTACTTACCAGCAATCCATTACTGAAAAGAATTGCAACTTCTATGCGCGACTGGGGACGCGATTGTTATTGTGATCCGGGTTGTGATAATACCTGCGGTCGTCGTTTTAAAGGGCAATACGGTGATTTACCACAGGGATATGATCATAAATATGTATATAGTCATATTGGGTATAACCTGAAAGTGACCGATATGCAAGCAGCGGTAGGGGTTGCACAGCTTAAAAAACTGCCACTTTTTGTGGAGATGCGCAAGGCTAACTTTAAAAAATTATATGCAGGTTTAAAAAAGTACGAAGAATACCTGATTCTGCCCGAAGCAACTCCTAAATCTGATCCTTCGTGGTTTGGGTTTCCTTTCAATGTTCGTGAAAACGGGAAATTTACCCGCACACAATTGGCCGAATTTCTGGAAAGCAAAAAAATACTTACCCGCCAACTTTTTGCCGGTAATATGACGCGTCAGCCGGCTTTTAAAGATGTGAGCTATCGGGTAGTGGGTTCGCTCGAAAATACCGATTATATTATGCATAATACGATTTTTATCGGGGTATATCCGGGTATAGATGACGAACGAATGAGTTATATATTATCTGTTTTTGATCAATTTTTTAATACGATACATTAATGGCAACTATAAGTAAAGCCACTGTTCTTTCTGTCGAAGAGCATGGACCGGAAATAAGGGAATATAGCTTACAACCCGAAAAAAACTATTATTTCGAAGCGGGTTCTTTTTTATTACTTACGCTGGAACAAAAAGACGATTATACCCGTTGGCCTGATTCCCGAAATTTCAGTATTGCTTCGGCATATAGCGAGAATGGGACGATACGCCTGATCATTCGTAAAGTCGGTATGTATACCGAAAAAATATTTCAGGAATTAATCCCGGGTGCAAGCTGTGTCCTTAAATATGCTTTTGGCGATTTTCTGCTTCCCTTTTTCGATAAATCCGGAGATATTTGCTGCATAGCAGGCGGAACGGGTATTGCTCCGATTTTAAGCTTTGCCGAACAAATGCAAAAACAAGGTCAGCAAAGCCGCTTACAGGTTTTCTATTCTTTCAAAAATAAAGAAGAACAACCGGGTCTGGACATTTTGAAAGCGATTGTACCGGAGCCGAACCTGCATCTGTTTTGTACCCGCGAAGAGATTCAAGGCATTCCCAATCGCAGAATAGTGTGGTCCGACATCGTAAATTCCGGATTTGATTTTCAAACTGCCCATTTTTACATTTGTGGGGGAGAGGAATTCACGAAATACTTTGTCGGAAATCTGAAAACTGTTCAGGCCGAGAATGTATATACCGATGAATGGTGAAGTTAGTAGGTAGTTTATAGTAAGAAGTTTGTAGTAAGAAGTAGGTAGTTTATAGTAAGTTAAAATATTAAAAGTACTGAGTTTACACAGTGAACTTAAAAAAATATGAAAGCAGTAATCTTAGCAGGTGGTTTGGGCACACGACTCAGTGAAGCCACCAACCTTATTCCAAAGCCCATGGTTGAAATAGGTGGTAAACCTATTCTGTGGCACATCATGAAAACCTATAGTCACTATGGCATCAACGAGTTTATTATTTGTTGCGGTTATAAAGGGTATGTCATTAAAGAGTATTTTTCCAACTACTTCCGGCATAACAGTGATATGACAGTTGACTTATCAAATAATGATATACAAATACATGATAATCATTGTGAAAGATGGAAAATAACTATGATAGATACCGGACTGAATACTATGACCGGCGGGCGTATTAAGCGGATACAAAAATATGTTGAAAATGAACCTTTTCTGCTTACCTATGGTGATGGTGTTGCCGATATAAATATTAGGGAAACAATAGATTTACATCAGGCATCAGATAAGTTACTTACCGTTACAGCTTATAAACCAAGCGGAAAATTTGGAGCGTTGGATATAGACGATGGGGGTATAGTAAATTCCTTTATGGAAAAACCGGCCGGTGATGGCAACTGGATTAATGCCGGCTATTTTATCTGTCAACCGGAAGTGTTTGACTATATCACCGAGGGTGACAGTTCAATATTCGAACGATTTCCATTGGAAAACATTGCCAAAGAAGGTAAAATGAATGCCTTTAAACATGCCGGTTTTTGGAAACCTATGGATACCATGCGGGACAATATAGAATTGAATGAGATGTGGGATAAAGGCAATGCGCCTTGGAAAGTGTGGAAATAATTTATAATTTATAATTCATAATTTATAATGGATTCAGATATATTAGGCGGATTTTATCGAGGTAAACGCATATTAATCACTGGTCATACCGGTTTTAAGGGATCGTGGTTGACTATTTGGTTACACTCCATGGGAGCCGAAGTAGTAGGCATCGCTCTTGATCCGGTTACAGAAAGGGACAATTTTGTTTTATCCTTGATAGGGAGTAAAATAAAAGCTGATTTACGGGGAGATATCCGGAATGGACAATTGCTTAAAGATGTTTTTACTCAATACCAACCTGAAATTGTATTCCATTTAGCAGCACAACCGCTGGTTCGCCTATCCTATGATATTCCGGTGGAGACCTACGAAGTAAACGTGATGGGTACTATCAATGTGATGGAAGCCATACGGGTGACGGAAAGTGTCAAAGTAGCCGTTATGATTACTACCGATAAATGTTACGATAACAAGGAACAAATCTGGGGTTACCGCGAAAATGAAGCCATGGGTGGTTACGACCCCTATTCATCCTCCAAAGGTGCTGCCGAAATAGCCATTGCTTCGTGGAGACGTTCGTTTTTCAATCCTGCTTTATATGATAAACATGGAAAATCGATAGCCAGCGTACGGGCAGGAAATGTGATAGGAGGGGGCGACTGGGCATTGGATCGTATTATTCCGGACTGTATACGTGCTCTGGAGTCTAACAAAGCCATCGAAATTCGTAGTCCGAAAGCAATTCGTCCCTGGCAACATGTGCTGGAACCATTAGGCGGGTACTTATTACTGGCCACAAAGATGTGGAACGAACCGACCAACTATTGTGAAGGCTGGAACTTTGGACCCAATCCGGAATCTATTGCCACTGTATGGGAAGTAGCCACGAAAGTGGTGGAGAATTATTTCTCAGAGCAAAGAGCAAAGAACAAAGAACAAAGACTTTTGAATGCACAACCAACAGAAGATAATATTGTAAACTACCCACTGCCTACTACTCACTACTTAAAGGATTTGTCAGATCCTAACGCTTTGCATGAAGCTAAACTATTAATGCTCGATATTGCTAAAGCACGCTATGAGCTTGGTTGGCAACCCAAAATGAATATAAGCGAAACTGTGAAGATGACCATTGATTGGTATAAACGCTATACCACTGAGGAGGTGTATGGATTGTGTTTGGAACAAATACAAAGTTATGCAGCACTAAACAATGGAAACACGAAGTAGTCTCAGAAAAAAATTAAAAATAAAAGAATAATGGAAACTTTATATATTATAGGTGGTAGTGGCTTTATTGGAAAAAACATGGTGCAATCTTATTATGATACTTTCGATATAATTGTTGTTGATAAATATATTGATAATACATATTTTGCATATTATCCAAACGTAAAAACTATTCAACTGGATTTAGTTGAAAATGAAATTCCAACAGATAGTAAATCGCCTGATTACATTATAAATCTGGCTTCTATTGTAACTGCAGAACGAGATTTGAGTTTATTTGACGATTTAATTAAAACGAATCTAAAAGTTTTGTTGAATTTATTTAATCGATTTAAGGATGAAAAACAATTAAAGCTTTTTATCCAATTTGGAAGCTCTGAGGAATATGGTAATAGTGAGTCTCCGTTTGTTGAAACAACGAGAGAACAACCGAACTCACCTTATGCATTGATTAAACAACTGACAACTAATACAACCATTATGTTGAATCAGAACTATGGCTTCCCAGCTATGGTTGTTCGTCCTGGTAATTTATTTGGACCATTACAGCATATAAGTAAATTTATTCCTTATGTAATCGATAATTTAAAAAAGAATAGACCTCTAAACGTTTCACTTTGTGAGCAAAAACGTGATTTTATTCATGTAAGTGATTTTGCATTATTCATTAATCATATATTAAAAAATCATATTCGTTGTGCGGGGAATATCATTAATGTAAGCAGTGGTGAAAGTATTTCTTTAAGGAGTATTATTGAGCATTGTAAAGAAAAACTACATTCAAGCTCTATCATAAATTATGGGGCATTGCTCTACCGTGAAAATGAAGCCATGGATTTAAAATGCTCTGTACATAAATTGGAACAACAAACAAATACTAAGGTTAAACTGAATATATATAACAAATTAAATGGATTGATAAATTAATACACTATGAGATATTTAATAACAGGCGGATGTGGATTTATAGGTAGCAACCTTGCTGCCGAGGTGCTTAAGCGTGGTGAAGAACTTTTTGTACTTGACAATCTTTTTCGATACGGAAGTTCATCAAATTTAGATTGGTTACGCAAACAAGGTGATTTTAAATACTATCCTTATGATATACGCAATAATAATGATGTTGAAACTGTCATTCGAGAAGTCAGACCGGATTACATATTTCATTTGTCCGGACAAGTTGCAATGACAACCTCAATAGCAAACCCCAGACTTGATTTTGAGGTAAATGCTATGGGAACATTTAATTTGTTAGATGCTGTTCGTAAATATTCACCAGACTCAGTAATACTTTATTCTTCAACTAATAAAGTGTATGGCGATTTTTCAGATCTTACTTTTGATGAAACGGATACACGTTATGTTTGTCGTGAATATCCTAAAGGCTTTCCCGAAACTATCTCCCTTGATTTTCATTCTCCTTATGGATGTTCTAAGGGAGCTGCAGATCAGTATCTGCTAGATTTCCATAGAATATATGGTCTGAAAACCATCGTTTTTCGGCATTCATCCATGTATGGAAGCAATCAGCATGCTACTTATGATCAGGGCTGGGTCGGTTGGTTTTGCCAAAAAGCACTCGAAATAAAAAACAATACTGCGAAAGAACTTTTTACTATTTCCGGTAATGGGAAACAAGTGCGCGATGTATTACATGGTTCCGATGTAGTGAATCTTTATTTCTCGGCTAAAGATGTGGAAAAAGCTTATGGTCAATCATTTAATATCGGTGGTGGTATTGAAAACAGCTTGTCCTTATTAGAGCTATTTGGCTTATTGGAAGATACACTTCGAATTAAAATGGACTATAAACAGCTTCCTTTTAGAGAAAGTGACCAGTTGGTATTTGTGGCAGATAATTCTAAAGCCCAAATTCTTTTTAATTGGGATATTCAGAAAGATTCGAAATCAGGCATATTGGATAGTATTCACTGGGCAGAACAACTGAGAAGAATATGATTTTTGAAAAATAAGTCATTACCTAAACAAAGGCAATGGACGAGATGTATTAATAAAAAAAATATACTAGCTATCTTCTTTATAAAAGGTGCAAATGTGCTTATTAGTTTATTATATACATAGCTGAATAGATGGTTTACTTTAATTCGAGGTTTAGCAATTTTATCGTTAAATAAGATTCTATCTAAGGAGAGAATATCATTTAAACTTTCAGCAAAAAATACGAAAACAATTTTTGCATAACAATATTACATATTTGTTTGAGAATAATTCAAAAATTGATTTTGTATTGCTTGCATCTACAAATTATATGTTATAATTCTAGTTGTGTAATTAAATATATTATTTCTAATTTTTTTATATGAAAATTTTGTATGCTATTGATGATTCAGTCGAATCTATAAAGAAATATATTGCAGAAGGGAATGAGTATCCCAAAACATATTTTTGGTGGGACTTTACAGATGACAATCCTAAATATGAACTATATTTTATTGATAATAATAAACCAAGAAAAGGTATTCTAAGATTCATAGAAATAATAACTGGGATAAGAAATTTACCCTTTCAAATTGAAATTTTAAGAAAACAAAAGGAGTATGACGTAATATTTTGTAGTTTGGACTATTTCTTTTTTTTAGTTGTTTTTTTTAGATATTTAGGAATAATTAAAAAGCCCATCTTTGGAAAAGCAGATGGTTCATTTAACTCAAAATTTTCAGTTCAAAAATGGTACTGGAAGTTAAGATCTCGTTTTTTTTCATACATAACAATGAACGGTCTGGATTATATTGCTTTTGTAAGCGAAATTGCTTTAAATAAGGCAAGTGAAGTTCATAAAATTTCAAAGAATAATAATCATATTTTGCATTGGGGACCAGATTTAAATTTTTATGATAATTATAACTGTCCTTACTTAATTAATCAAGAACTTTATTTTATGTCTATTGGAAGTACTAATAGAGATTATAAATTGTTGATTAATGTTTTTAATAGTTTGTCTTACAAATTGAATATTTTCCAAAAATTTGATGATTTAAACATAGATAATGAAATAATTTCTGATAATATTGAGTTTGATAAAGAGTTGAGAGGCGCAAAAAATTTACACAGGCATACTTTTATTAGAAAAGCCTATAAAGAATGCTTTGCTGTATTAATACCTTTAGAAAAGCAATACGATAGTCCACAGGGTATAACATGTTTATTAGAAGCAATGGCATGTAATAAACCAGTTATTGTTACAGATAATATATTATTCCCCTTTGATGTAGAAAAAGAAGGAGTCGGGATTAAAGTAGCTTATGGAGATAAGGAAGGATGGATAAAAGCTATAAATTACTTGATTAACAATAAAGATATTGCAAAGAAAATGGGAGAAAATGGATATAAATTAATAAAAACTCAACGCAACTATGATATTTACAAAAATGAACTATTAAGAGATTTTGATTTGTTTATTGAACAAAATAATATCAAGGGAAAAATATGAGTACATCAAAAAGGGTACTCTTAAATTCAGGTTATTTGTATGCAAAAATGTTTATTACCTTATTCATTTCGCTGTATACAACTAGAATTATATTAAATGTATTAGGTAGCTCTGATTTTGGATTATATAATTTGGTTGCTGGAGTTGTTGTGATGTTAGCATTTATCAATAACACGCTTACAGCTTCATCTCAGCGATTTATGTCCCATGCTCAAGGACAAAATAAATTTGATAAGCAGATTTCTATTTTTAATATTAGTTTAATCATTCACATTATTTCTGGTATTATTATATCAGTGATACTGATAATATCAGGTTTATTTATTTTTGATGGTTTTTTAAATATTGATTCTACTAAAATTTATAGTGCAAAAGTTGTCTTTTATAATGTGATCATTATAACTTTAATTAATGTTGTTAGTGTCCCTTTTGATGCAGCCATCAATGCACATGAAGATATGCTTTATTTTTCAATATTAGGATTTGTAGAAACTATTTTGAAATTAATAGCCGCATTATTATTGTCTGTGATAGTTTTTGATAAATTAATTACATACAGTATAGCTTTATTGATTATTGCAGTTGTTTTATCGGTTGTCAAGATATTTTATGTGATAAAAAAATATCCAGAGTCAAAAATTCATCCAATTAAGTATTTTGATAATAATATTTTTAAAGAAATGATGTCTTTTTCTGGATGGGGATTTTTAACTAGTACAGTATCAATTCTAACGAACTACGGTCAAAATATTATGATTAATATATTTTTTGGCACTAAGGTTAATGCAGCTCAAGGTATTTCTGGACAAGCAATTGGACAAGTTGGTGCTATTACCAATGTAATGCTGAAAGCATTGAACCCTGTTATTTTTAAAAGTGAGGGTGCAAATAATAAGGATTTATTTATGCAATCGATAAAGTCAGGAAGCAAATTAGCTTTTTTATCCTTTTCAATCATAGGAATTCCTGTAATATTTGAGATGGATTTTATATTTAAGTTATGGTTAAAAGAGATACCTGTTTATACTATTGAATTTTGTACTATATCCATGATTGGCTTTATTCTTGGCCAATTAACGATTACAGTAGAATCTGCTATTTCTGCAACAGGAAAAATTAAAAATTTCACAATTATTAAGTCCATTACAGATGTTGTTCCTTTTTTATTTACATTTTTATTTTTCAAGTTAAACTATCCTCCTGTAACTATGTATATTGTAAGTTTAATCTTTGAAATTGTAAGACAAAGTATTGTGCTGTATTTTGGAAATAAATTATGCAATATTGACATTAAGGAGTATATGCTAGATAATATATTGAAACCTATAGTTCTATCCCTTATGGCAATATTAAGTATAGTTTTGATTCAAAGCCTATTTTCTCCAAGCATATTTAGAGTGTTATTAAGCTCTGGAATTTCTGCATTATTGACATTGCTATTATATTATTTCATAGGATTTACAAATAGAGAAAGAATTATAATAGACTCTCTATTGTTGATGATTAAAAACAAAGCAAGTTTAAGTATTAATAAAATAAAGTAGAATTTATGTTTTCAGTTGTCATAGCCCTATATAATAAAGCACATATGATTGAGAGAACACTTCAATCAGTATTGAATCAAATATTTACAAATTACGAAGTGATTATTATTGACGATGGCTCTACAGATAACGGAGTAGAAGTAATACATCAATTAACTAATGATCCCCGTATCAGGATTATTAGTCAGCGGAATCAGGGGGTAAGCGTTGCCCGAAACAGGGGGGTAAAAGAAAGTAAATTTGATTATATTGCTTTTTTAGATGGAGACGATGAGTGGCTACCTAATTTTTTATATAAAATCAAAGAAGCTATTGAGAAGTTTCCAACCGCAGGAATGTATGGGACTTCTAGTTTACATAAGGATTTTATTAGTGGGGAAACTTTTGATTCAACAATTAAAAAATATAAGAATAAAATTACCAAGGGTGATTGTTTTAAAAAAACGAGTTTATTACCACATACAAGTGCAATTGTTATAAAAAAGGCAGTATTATTCACTATAGATACTGAGTACAATGTTTTTCCAATTGGAATGAAAGTTTGTGAAGACTGGGCTTGTTTTCACAGAATCGCTCTTATTCAAGATTTGATATATATAGGTATTCCCTTAGGCATTAGAAACAATAATATTAAAGGGCAGATTACAGGGCTATCCGAAGAACAAAGGTCTAAATTATATCCAGACGTAATAGAATATTATAATTTAGTGTACCGTTTTTGGATGGAGAGAAAAAAATCTAATCCTTATTTTATTCATTTTTTGAGATATACTTTGAGAACTAGATTTAAACATCTTGTATTGAGTAAAAATATGGCTATTATCGATTTGATGATATTGAATTTAGACAAAGGTTTGTTAAATTCAATAGAGGTTCAGTTATACCATTTAAAAAAAATATCTATTTTATCTGTTTTATATATCAATGTTGGGAAAATTTATTCAAAGATCTGTAAATATGTTTATTAAGTGTAAATCGGTATGAATCAAATAAAATATGAAATAAATGGCTTAAAAAGGCCTGGATACAGTCCTATCGAAAAAAAAATATTGTATTTAAATAAAATTCCTTTCATTAGAAATTTACTATTTGTAAAAAAAATGATTTATGAATTATACAAAGTTCCATTAAGTACAAGTATATCAAAAGATTTTTATTTATCTGCACCTAATTTAATTGTTGGCAAAAGCGTTGGTTTGGCTGATACTTTTATCCTAGCTTATGCTTCTGTTAAGATTGGAAACAATTGTTCGTTTTCTTTTCGGAATATGATTATAACTTCTACTCATGATGTCAATAAATTTTCAACGATTATAGCAAAACCCATTACAATTGGTAATAATGTATGGGTAACCACAAATGTAACGATCCTTCCAGGTGTAACAATTGGAGATAACACTATAATCGGGGCAGGTTCTGTAGTAACGCAAGACATACCTTCAGGTGTAATCGCTGCAGGAAATCCTTGTAAAGTGATTAAAGAAATAAAATTTAATAAATGATGTGATCATCTAAATTTGAGTTATTAAGACTTATATTTTTTGGGGGACTTACAATCCTCATGGCCTCTTTGGTTTATATTTCAACTTATACTAGCTCTAATAGTTGTATGGTTTAATTCAATAGTCTTTGAGAAGCGATGCACATTTATATTAATTCCACTTTAAGTTTCTACCTTCATTGGTCGGTTGATATATTAAACTGATAGTAAATTAGTTTTTGTTTTTTTTTATCTGTTCTATCATATTGATTAAAAAATATATGAATTTGACGATTGTGCTAAAGTGATAACAATTTAAATTCCTTATTTTTTCTAGGTCTTTACCTTGTTCGATTTTAATATTCTTTTATGACCAACTGAAATGCTAATCTACATGCATTAATTGTGGTGTGGGCTAGAAAAATGTGTTTCCTTTGTAATTAACTATCAGATTTGTTTGTGTGAGAAAAAATATTAATATTTTATTGACTTTACAATTATTTCGATGACAAATTTTTACTCCATATTAATTAATACCTGCGATAAATTTGATGATTGTTGGGATCCATTTTTCAAACTCTTTTCAATTTATTGGCCAGATTACAAAGGGAGAATTTATCTAAATACTGAATATAAAAATTATGATTACGAGGGCTTGCACATTATTCCGCTGAAAGTATGTCAAAACAATCACGTGCAGAAAGAAGAACGTGCTACTTGGAGTCAGTGTTTGAAATGGGCATTGGAGGGTATTGATTCAGATATAGTGTTATATATGCAGGAAGACTATTTTCTAAAAGATGTGGTGAAGAATGATATTGTGGAAAAGTACGTGGAATTAATGTATGAGAATCCCGATATTCAGTGTATCCATTTGACAGATCAGGCAGTGACGGCAGAAGATAAATCGGTATTTGACCATTTAAATAATGTGCTGTATTCTCAGCGTTACAGGGTCTCTTGCCAGGCGGCTTTGTGGCGTAAAGCTGAATTGCTTAATTTGATACGAGAATACGAAAATGCATGGGAGTTTGAAGAATTTGGTTCTATGCGTTCTGCTATTTTGAAGAGAGACTATTATGCGGTCGATAAGATGTATGTGCGGCTGAACCATTTTGAAATTATTCCTTATATTTTTACAGGAATTGTGCAAGGTCGTTGGTATAAGGAGACAGTGCCACTATTTGAAAAACATGGTATTAAGATAGATTTCTCAAAAAGAGGTTTTGCAAATGATGCACCATCCAAGCCACTTGTAAAGCGATTGAAGAACAGACTAAATAAAATTCCGAAAATAATTCGTAATAAAATTGAGCTAAACTTCATAAAGAAGAATTTGAACTGAATCAACATTTTGTTAATACTCATAAAATTCTTCCTAAACTCTATGATATAGCATTTCGTGTGCAATAAATGCATCGTTCTGTTTGTGAATAAAATCCATATAAGGCGTTTCGGATTATCTATAAAACTTTGATAATCGATAAACCTTGTATAATAGTGAGTTGAAGGATCATTTGATTCTGATATAATAACTGACAATTAAGGTGTACAAAGAAATAATAAAAATATTATGTTTTACGACATTGCTAGTTAGAAGCATGTATGGTGATAGGAAAATAGTAGATGAATAATTTACGAATAAGAGATTACAATATGGAATTTAGAGATATTTTAATTAGAAGTTTGAAAGTGTTATATAGGCTTATAACTCAAAAGAAATTTTATCCACAAAGCTGTGATTCTGATCGACAATCAGCCAATGATAAAATCTATGCTCTTCTAGATAGTGAGCTACCATGTATGATTTCCAGATTTGGTACTACAGAAATAAATTGTATAAATAATTATATTTGCGTAAACTCAAAGCGACCGCAAGTAAAAAAAATATGGGATTATATAACTGACAAGACACATACACCGTGGTGGAATGAAAAACATTTTGAAATCATGAATTTGTATTCTGGTATCTTTCCAATAGGAAAGCATACTGCCGAAATCTTTTCGAAAAGATATCTAAATGATATACCATATATTGATCTATTAGGTTGTCATCAATATTACGAGAAGTATATGCCTCTGCGCGATGATGTTGTGAAAGTTCAATTAGAGATGCTTTATCCTTTTTTTGTAGAACGTCCTTGGACTAGGATATTGAAAGGTAAAAAAGTTTTGGTTATACATCCATTTTCGGAGACAATAAGGTTACAATATGATAAGCGGAAGCTTTTATTTGAAAATAAGGATATTCTTCCAGAGTTTGAATTGCTAACGTACAAAACAGTTCAGTCAGTTGCAGGGAACATAGTACCATTTGCTAGTTGGTTTGATGCATTAGAATTTATGGAAGATGACATTTCCAAGATTGACTTTGATATCGCTATTATAGGCTGCGGTGCATATGGTCTTCCTCTTGCTGCTCATATTAAAAGACTGGGAAAAAAGGCTATTCATTTAGCCGGAGGTACTCAATTGTTGTTTGGTATTAAAGGCAATAGATGGGTGGAGCAGTATAATGACGAATGGGATTATAGGCCAAACGTAAAAATAAATATAAATTATCGTCCACTTTTCAACGATTACTGGATTTATCCGCTGGCATGTGATACCCCTCAAAATGCTAGTAAAGTTGAAAATGCTTGTTATTGGTAAAAATAATTATGAAATTATCTTCTAAATTTAAAGTATTTATTGCTTTATTACTTCTCCCTGCTATTTATACGGCATTTTTTCCAGGTAAGATTATAATTATTTCGGCTATTTGTTTATATCCGATTTTATTTTATTTTCTTGCGAATATTAAAAATGTGAATAAAAATGAGTTTGATGATAAATGGATTATCATAGTGTATATAATAATGTGTGTAATTACTTTTCTTAGAGGTATTTTCGATTCGAAATCACAACAAGATTATATTGTCTTGTTGAGTAGCACAATATTTTTAATGTTATTATACCCCTTATTTATTTATTTGGCTCAAAGAAAATATATTATATCTGTATTTAATGCTTTAATAAACACAGCATTACCGCTCTGTTTTATTTCTCTTTTTTTCAAGCCAAGTGATGGATTCATGACATTTCAATATTGCATTTCATTTATATATATGTTTATTTTCTTTATCCCATTTGTTAAACGGAAATGGAAAATAATAATATTTTTTATTGTGATAATCATACCATTATATGATATTGCACGACGTAGCCCATTGATAAATACATCCGTTTGTTTAATAATTTTATTACTCTATTATAGAGTACCTCATACCATTTATAGGAGAATAGCTAAACTCTTGTTTTCCATTTTAGTTTTATCGCCTATAGTTTTTCTGATATTAGGATTAAGTGGAGTGTATAATATATTTACTTTAGGTGACTCTTTTGACGCAGTAACAATAACGAGCAAATCAAATCAAAGAAACTTATTAGTTGACTCGAGGACGAGTATCTATTCAGATGTTTTCTCTGAATTATCGAGACAAAAAGCTTATATATTTGGGCTCGGAGGTGCCGGTAAAACTAAAACAAGTTTAGTTGACAATCCTAACAATCCAAACAATAATATTTATAAAGAGGGAAGGCGAGGTACAGAATCAGGTATGCTAAATTTCATTCAGTTGAGTGGTATAGTTGGAGTTTTATGTTATTGGATTCTCTTGACCGCCGCATCATATAAAGCAATATTTAAATCTCAAAATAGCTTTTACATCATGTTTGGTTTATTTCTAGCTTTTAAAGTGCTATATTCATTTGTAGAAGATCGATTGCAATGCAATATAGCAACATTTTATTTTATGTTTTATATTGGTCTCTGCTATAATTTTCAACTTAGAAGTTTAAAAAACATAGAAGTGAAAAAACTTTCTTATTTGATATTTAAGTAGTTGTAAATATGTAATGATAATTTTTTTGTCGATGCTATTCAATGAGTATAACAGTTAATCTTTTAAATTACGAAAATAGTGGTATCCAATTATGCTAAATTTTTTATCGTAAATTTTCTCGTTCTCTTAATGGTGCAATTGTAAGGTGTTACTACTGTTTTTTGCATTTTGGTCAACAAAGCTATTTATAGAATCAATGATTTTATCTGTTTAAACGTTGATTCAAATACTTGAAATAGTAAATTATTTTACAAGAAAGTTACTAACTTAATAAGTGTATAAATGATGATTGCAAAAAGTATTATCAGAATTTTATTCCATAAAATAAAGCAACCAAGGTCACGAATTGCTTTTTCTTCAAAAGTTTCTCTAGATACGATTTTGGAAGAAAATGTAAAAATACTTGATCATTGTAAAATTGGAAGTTGTGAGATTGGACGATATACATATATTGGAAGTAGATGTGATTTTGAACGTACAAAAATTGGCTCATTTACTAGTATTGGGGCTCAAGTAATATGTGGTATGGGTTCTCATCCATTAAATTATATTTCTACTTATCCTGGATTTTATACTAAAGATTCAAGTGGAGCAGAATGGTTAGGTAACTTGATAGAATATGATGACAAAAAAAAAACTACAATAGGTTCAGACGTGTGGATTGGAGTAAGATCTATAATTATTTCTGGTGTAAATATAGGGCATGGATCTGTTATTGCGGCTGGGTCAGTAGTTACAAAAGATGTTCCTCCTTATGCAATTGTTGGAGGAATACCTGCTAAAATAATTAAATATAGGTTCAATATGGAAGAATTGGAAATAATATTGAATTCTAAATGGTGGGAATTTCCTATTTCTTCAATTAAAAACTCAGCCAGATATTGTGATAAGCCTGATGCTTTCATAGATAATTTGAAGTGATAGACACTAATTAATTCTTTTGGTATAGGCGCTTAGACCGCACTAATTTTTTAAATTTGCTACATTTGTAGCATGCATGAACGAAATAAATTTTTAGGTGTGAATTCAATCAAGTTTTACAATACCTTTAATTCAGATGATGTCTATTATAAGTACATATCAGCTATCAAATGGAATGATAACGACTATCATTGTAAAAGATGTGGTCATACAAATTATTGCAAAGGCACGAGACCTTTCTCAAGAAGATGTACAAAGTGTAAATATGATGAAAGTCCCACTTCAGGAACTATGTTTGATAAATGTAAGTTCTCTTTACACTTGGCTTTCCATATTGCATTTAAGATAAGTACTAAAAAGAAGGGAATGTCTTCTCTGGAATTATCTCAGGAATATGAATTGCGACAAAAGACTTGCTGGGAATTCAAATGGAAAATACAACAAGCTATGCAAAGTAGCAAACAGCATTTAATCAATGGACTAGTTCACGTTGATGAATTCTATATTGGTGGTGAAGAAGAAGGAAAAAGAGGTCGTTATAAAGGAGAAAAGAAACTCGTCATTCTTGCTCTCGAAATAGTTGAGAGTGGTGTTGGACGAGCTTATGCTCAATTTATAGAAGACGCTTCTTGTGCATCTTTTCGTCCTTTCTTTGAAACATATATCAGTAAAGATGCGAAAATCATTACTGACGAATGGAGAGGTTATATTCCTTTGAAAAAAGATTTTCCTAATCTCGAACAGGTAAAATCTGACGAAGGAAAAAACTTCAAGGATTTACATATCCACATTATGAATCTGAAAGGATGGCTTAGAGGAATTCATCATCATTGCACTAAAGAACGCCTTCAGGGATACCTTGACGAATACCACTTTAGGTATAATAGACGTTCAAATATGGAGACAATATTCGATATACTCATAAAAAGAATGGTTTTAAATAATCCTATTCGTTTGTAATCAATCAATTAAGTAGTGCGGTCTAAGCGCCTATACCAATAATTCTTTATATGATTAGATTTTTTTTTAAATTAATATTTCACTATTACTTGTTGACAAGAGATTTGTTTTTTTCAAGTTTGACAATTGGAATTTATCGAAAAACTTGGCGTTTTTGGGGTTTACCGATTTTATCGAAATATAAGGAATCAACAATTGAAATTGGTGAAAATTTTGTTGCTTGTAGTTTGGCTAGACGAAATTCCATTGGAGTAAATCAAAAAGTAATTATAAAAACTGTCGCAAAAAATGCTGAAATTGTAATTGGAGATAATGTAGGAATATCTGGTGCTACAATTTCCAGTTCTTTGTCGATATATATTGGTGATAATACGATGATTGGTAGTGGAGTTTTAATTACTGATAGCGATGCTCATTCTATACATCCCGAATTAAGAAAAGAAAGTAAGTACGCAAGTAGTAAACCAATTGTTATTGAAAATAATGTTTTTATAGGAGCAAGATCAATTATTTTGAAAGGTGTAACAATCGGAAACGGCTCTGTTATAGGTGCTGGTTCAGTAGTAACAAGAGACATTCCACCGATGACCATTGCAGCTGGTAACCCTGCAAGAATTATCAGTAGTATAAGTGATATAAAAAAATATAGAGATATTTTATAATTTATGAATCGAGTTGCCATTTTACTTACCTGTTTTAATCGGAAACAGAGAACATTACGCTGTTTACAACAATTATTCATATTAAAACAAGATATAGATGTTTACCTTGTTGATGATCAATCAGCCGATGGTACTTCCGAAGCAATAGCTCGTCAGTTTGAGCAAGTTAATATTATTCATGGTTCAGGTAATTTGTTTTGGAGTAGAGGAATGCACTTAGCATGGCAAAATGCTGCCGTTTTCAATTATGATTTTTATATATGGTTGAATGATGATGTTGAGCTGTATGTGAATGCATTTCAAGAAATTTTTGTTTGCTCTGAAATTATGAAAGATCATGCAATAATAAGTGGAATAATCGAGACTAAAGATACAATGGAAACAATATACGGTGGAACTTCAAACAGAATTCTTATACGGCCTAATGGCAAAATGAATTATATTGAAAATCTGAATGGGAATTTTGTTTTGGTACCACGATCTGTGTTTAAAGTATTAGGAAATCTTGATCCTGTTTTTCATCATGATCTTGGTGATGTGGATTATGGACTCAGAGCTAAAAAAAACAATATAAATGTTTTTACGACCAGAGTTGCTATTGGTTCAGGTGAAATCAATAATATCTGTCGTGTCCGTTTAGCAAATTCATCAATCACTAAACGGTTTAAAAAGTTATACTCACCTTTAGGAAATCATCCAAATATAAATTTCTATTTCAGAAAAAAACACTATGGATATTTGAATGCAATAAGCTATTATATTTATATCCATGCAATAAATTTATTTCCGGATAAATTCATTAAGCTACTATTCGGTAGTAAATATAACTAAACCACATACAAATGAAAGTTCTCCATGTCGTTGGCTCTTTAGATAAAACAGCAGGTGGTCCATCTCGTAGTGTACCTCAAACCTGCGAACAATTAAGTTTGCTGGGAGTGTCAATTGATCTTATCGCTCGTCAGAGTTCAGACCCTGTCGAACTTGACAAGGTTGGTTTTAATGTCCGGTTTATGAACATTAAGCAACTGATTAAGTTCGGATATAGTCTGTCTGCAAAAGATTATGATTTAATTCACTTACAGCATGTATGGGATCCATATATACATGTAATGGCTTATTTTGCCAGAGTAAAGGGAATACCTTATATTATTACGCCGCGTGGTATGCTGGAGCCATGGATTATGAATCGCCATCCGTGGAAAAAGAAAATAGCCATGATGCTTTATCAGCGCAAAGATATTGCTAAAGCTACATACCTACATGCTACTTGTGAAATGGAAAAGGAGAATATAAGCCAACTGGGTTTCTCTAATTCTATTTATATGATTCCTAATGGGCTTGATTTAAGTAAAATAAAAGATTTAAAGACCGATTATTCAACTAAAAAAATTGTTTTTCTCTCACGAATACATCCTAAAAAGGGAATTGAACTACTACTTGATGCATGGAAACAGATCAAGACTGACTGGACGGTTGAAATTGCAGGAGATGGAGATGAGAATTATATAAATACCATAAATGAAAAAATAAAAATTGATAAGATTAAGAATGTAACTCTTGTTGGGTCTAAATATGGTGATGATAAATGGAGTTTTCTGAAAAGTGGAGATATATGTATTTTGCCAACTTACAGCGAGAATTTTGGGATAGTGGTGGCTGAAGCCTTAGCAACAGGAATCCCAGTAATTACCACTACGGGAACTCCTTGGCAAGAACTGGAAACTAACAACTGTGGTTGGTGGATAGATTTAAATATCGAAAACTTGACAAATACTATCACCAAAGCATTGTTATTAAAACCTGAAGAACTAAAGGAAATGGGAGTGAAAGGTAGAAAACTTGTAGAAGAAAAGTATGAAATAAAAGCAGTGGCTATTGAAATGGAGAAGTTATATAAAAATCTATTACGAAAAAACATTGATATGCCGTGAACGCTCATTTGTTGCAATCAAATTAATCTCGATTAGCTTTACAATGATGAAACATTACAGCATTGATTAAAATATTAACTGATAATTATTATAGCATAAAAAATATGTTGTTAAGTATATGTATCCCATCTTACAATTACGGTCTCTATTTACCAGAGGCGATTGAATCTTGCTTAAATAGCAAATATGATTTTGAACTTATAGTTCTTGACAATTATTCAACGGACAATACTCCAGAACTAAAAAAAATATATATTTCTGACAGCAGAGTTAAATGGCATCGCAATAATGAATTACTTGCAATACAAGATAATTGGAATAAGTCAGTAACTTTAGCTAATGGAAAATATATAAAAGTATTACAAGCAGATGATATTTTATTGCCTGATTTTTTTGAAATTTTTGAAAATGCAATTTCAACTTACCCAGAACAAGGTATTTATGGCCATTTAGCATATATTATTGATGAAAAAAGTGTAAAAAGAAGAATGCAGACTCCATATAGTGATAGGGATGAATTGATAATAGTTAATGGAGCAGATGCTATAAAATTAAAATTTAAAAATATTGCTCGCTTTAAAGAACCTAGTTGTAATTTCTTTCTTAAATCAGCTTTTGTAGAAGTAAATGGCTATAGTAAAGAATATCGCTTCACATTTGATATTAATATTAACACACTGCTGGCATTTAAATATGGTGGAGTGCTAATAAATAAATATGGTTCATGTGTAAGGAGGCACAATAAATCTGATGGAGCCACTTTACCTATGGATTTAGCTGTAGGCGATTTAATTATGCGCAATAATTATTTTATATCTTTACTTGGAAACAAGGCAAATAAATCTGATATCAGGCATTCAAATTCACAAATTCAATATAGGATTTTAGAACTTTTTTTTCAGCGTGTAAAATCAAACTTAATTGTTGGTTTAAAATTCTTATTTAGATACGTGAAATATATTATTATAATTCAATCTTGGGATATAACTTTTAAAACTATAGTGCGTAAATTTAAAACCGGAGATGTTCAAGCAACTTTTCAACTATCAAAACATGATAACTGATTTAACTAAGAGTGGTAGCCAATTTTCAACAAAGATTAAAATCATAAGGTTACTTTGGAATGTTTTATGGAACTGTGTTTCAATTCTTCCTCGTAGTGGAAGTTCTGTTCGTATATTACTTTTAAGGAGCTTTGGAGCAAAAATTGGAAAAAAATGTTTAATCGAATATGGAGTTAAAGTTTGGATTCCCTGGAATTTAGAGTTGGCGGACTATGTAGCTATTGGTAGAAAAGTTGAAATCTATAACTATGATAAGATCATTATTGGTTCTATGACTGTAATATCACAATATAGTTATTTATGTACAGGAACGCATGACTACACACATCCATATATGCCTTTAATCTGGTTTCCAATTACAATAGGAAGTGAATGTTGGATTGCTGCAGGAACGTGGGTAATGCCTCGTGTATTAATTGGAAATGGAGTTGTAGTTGGTGCCAATTCAACAGTAACCAAAGATTTGCCTGATTGGTTTATTTGCGTTGGAAATCCTTGCAAACCTTTGAAAAAGCGTATAATAGATGAATCAAAAGTCAAGTAGCTTAATTACAGCCATTATTCTTACTTATAACGAACAATTGCATATTGAGCGTTGTGTTAAATCCATCGAAAATGCAGTGGATGATATCGTAATTGTGGATTGTTACAGCGTGGATAAAACCCAAGAAATTGTCTGTCAATTTTCTAAAGTTCGTTTTTATCAGAACAAATGGGTAAACTATGCGACACAATTCAACTGGGCATTGGAAAATTGTAATATTCAATCGGAATGGATATGGCGTATTGATGCGGATGAATATGCTGATAGAACTTTATGTGAAAACATTAAAACATCTATCAATACAGTGTCCGATAATATAACAGGCATTTATGTAAAGCGTAAAATTATTTTTCTGGGTAAACCTTTAATGCATGGTACCTGGTATCCCCGCTGGAATTTAAAGATATTTCGTAAAGCGGCCGGAGAATGCGAAGACCGTTGGATGGATGAGCATATAAAGTTACATTATGGTGAAACCATACAGATTGATGGAGATCAAACTGATGATAACCTGAATAATCTGACATGGTGGACTGAGAAACATAATTCGTATTCGACTCGCGAAATGGTGGATATGCTTTGTATGGAATATGGTTTAGGAACAACAAACGAAGTAACTCCAAAACTGTTTGGTACAAGTGAGCAACGCCTACGTTGGTTAAAAGTAAGCTACCTGAAAGTTCCGTTTTTTGTGCGCCCGTTTATCAATTTTATTTACCGATATATTGTTCGTTTAGGTTTTCTGGATGGTAAACAAGGGTTGATCTGGCATTTTCTACAAGGCTTTTGGTATCGATTCTTAGTAGATGCTAAAATCTATGAACTTAAAAAGAGGTTTAATAACGATAAGGATGCTATAGTTGAATATATCAGGCAGACTTACAAAATAAATCTTTGAATATAAATCCTTCCAATTACCTTTTTTAAGTCATTGATCGTTGCTTTTCTCTTAGAGGCGATAAAAAGATAAACTAACTTCAAAGCTTTTTTGATTATACCGGAATAAATGGTGGGAATGTGCACATGCCATCTACAGCATTATAATGTGATATTTATATTCGTCCCATTTTATATTTTGATACTGCGTATAGATCAGAAACTCTTAAAAATATTAATGTAAATTATAGCAATAAATGAATATAGCAATTGTTGGAACCGGTTATGTCGGTTTAGTTTCCGGAGCATGTTTTTCTGAGATGGGAATAGATGTTACCTGTGTTGATGTTGATATCCAAAAGATAAAAAGTCTGGAAGAGGGTATTGTTCCTATTTATGAGCCGGGGCTGGAAGATATGGTTTCGAGAAATGTAAAAGCAGAACGGTTGCAATTTACAACCGATCTTACAGAAGTACTGAATGAAGTAGAAGTGATATTTAGTGCAGTAGGAACACCCCCTGATGAAGACGGAAGTGCAGATTTGAAATATGTATTGGAAGTAGCTCGTACTATTGGTCGGAATATGAATAAATATATATTGTTGGTGACTAAGAGTACAGTTCCTGTGGGCACAGCACAACTTGTAAAAAAAACTATACAAGAAGAGCAAGATAAAAGAGGAGTCAGTATAGACTTTGATGTGGCTTCGAATCCGGAATTTTTAAAAGAAGGAGATGCCATCAGTGATTTTATGAGTCCTGACAGAGTGGTGGTTGGAATTGAGAGTGAAAAAGCCAAAGAATTGATGACCAAACTATATCGTCCATTTTTATTGAATAACTTTCGGGTGATATTTATGGATATCGCTTCGGCCGAAATGACTAAATATGCAGCTAATGCTATGTTAGCAACCCGTATATCGTTTATGAATGACGTTGCCAATTTGTGTGAATTATTAGGAGCTGATGTCAATATGGTAAGAAAAGGAATCGGCACCGATCAGCGTATTGGAAGTAAATTTCTTTATCCTGGTTGTGGTTACGGAGGATCTTGCTTTCCGAAGGATGTAAAAGCTTTGATCCATACTGCCGATAAAGCAGGTTATGAAATGAAGGTACTGAAATCGGTAGAAGACGTAAATGCATATCAGAAAATGGTGCTGTTTCACAAACTAAACAAATACTTTGATGGAGACCTGAAAGGTCGTACTATTGCTATCTGGGGTTTATCTTTCAAACCGAATACAGATGATATGCGTGAAGCTCCGTCACTGGTTTTAATAGAACAGCTACTACTGGCAGGTGCATCAGTGCGTGCTTATGATCCGGTAGCCATGCCTGAAGCTCAAAAAAGTATAGAAAGAATGATGTCGGGCTTGCCCATTGCACAAATAAGTTATGCACATGATATTTATGATGCCGTACTGGATGCCGATGCACTTTTATTAGTAACCGAATGGAAAGAATTCCGAATGCCTAGCTGGGGAGTGGTAAAAAAAACAATGAAAAACGCATTAGTGTTGGATGGACGAAATATCTACAATTCGATAGAACTAAAAGAGTTTGATATTCAGTACGAGCGAATAGGAGGTCAAACTGAAAGATAATGCGAATAATTTAACATATTAATGATAATTGTACAATAGTTGGTATTTCTATTGTAGCTTTTGTTCCTTTAATCGGTATGATAGGCTTAAAACACACCTACAATATAAATCTCTGAATATAATTTCCCTGCTAATTAACTCTTATCAGTCATTGACTGTTGATCCCGTATTTTATGATTCAACCCAGATATAAGCTTGGGTGAATTGGAATTCAACCTTCCCCAATCTTTCTGCTAAATTTATTATCACTAAAAGGAGCTGACTTCTTTTACAAATCTGTTTGTCCCTACTTACAGCCGAATTATTACTATCATTCCCCTTCACACGGATGGTCTCTTTCAAAACTAACTTAACGGATTCTCCAATAATATACCAAATTACTGATATTAATCAAGCTAATCCCATTTAATCATGAAAATCTCAATTGTTACAGTTGTTTATAATAATCAGGCCTATATAGCCGATTGCCTTCGTTCCGTCCAAAGCCAGACCTATCCTCAGGTAGAGCATATTGTTATAGATGGTGGTTCTACAGATGGTACACAAAAGAAAATAGAAACTTTCAAACAGGGGTTGGCTTATTATAAATCGGAAAAAGATAAAGGATTATACGATGGTCTGAATAAGGGCATCAAACAGGCAACAGGCGATATTATCGGCATTCTGCATTCCGATGACCTTTTTTATGAACCGGATACACTGCAAAAGATCGTAAAAACATTTCAGGAAACAGATGCCGATATTGTGTATGCAAAGGGGCAGTATGTAGAAAAAACAAATCCGGACATTGTAAAGCGAATTTATCCTGCCAAGCAATTTAGCAAACACGACATTCCCTTTGGTTGGGTTCCTTTGCATACAACTATCTATGTCCGGAAAGAAGTATTTGAAAAATATGGTTTGTATAAAACATCGTACAGAATAGCAAGTGATTATGAGATCTCTTTACGCTGGTTTGTAAATGTTGCTATAAAAAAGGTGTATCTAAATGAATGGGTCGTGAAAATGCGTTTGGGAGGTAAAAGCACAACTGCCAGCTTGCAAAAGAAAAAATCTGCAGAAGACCTGGAAATAATTCAACACTACAGACTGTATGGGTACTTTACACTGATGTGCAAAATATCCCGAAAAATACCACAGTACATTCTACCACTTTTGAAGAAATATTAAAATGATTTTGAGAAATACATACACCGTCATCATGGCCGGAGGGATAGGTTCCCGCTTTTGGCCACAAAGTACAGCGGCTAAGCCCAAGCAGTTTTTAGACATTTTGCAAATGGGAGCTACAATGATACAGCAAACCGTAGAACGGGTGAGTGCATTTTGTCCGGTAGAGCGTATCTATGTGGTTACTGCTAAAGCCTACTTGCCGTTGGTACTGGAACAGGTTCCGGGTTTAAAAGAGGAACAAGTACTGGGAGAACCCTGCATGCGCAATACAGCACCCTGCATAGCCTATGCCGTCTGGAAAATTCGTCAGATTGATACCGAAGGCTGTATTCTGGTATTGCCCAGCGATAGTTTTATTCCCGATACCGAAAATTTTGTACAGAATATGCAATTGGGACTGGATTATGTAGCCACTCATCCGGTGATTATGACGCTGGGCATTCAACCCTCAGGGCCGGAAACCGGATATGGGTATATAGAAGCAGATCGTTCGGTAGAGTTGGAAGAGCCGACCTTGTATCCGGTTCGTTCATTTCGAGAAAAACCCGGGTTAGAACGTGCACAGGAATACCTGGCTCAGGGAGGTTTTTACTGGAATGCCGGTATTTTTATGGCATCGGTCGCCACTTTCAAACAAGCTTTTCGTGATCATCTACCGCAGATAGCACAACAGTTTGAGGAAGGGGCAGATGTTTATTATACTGAAAAAGAACAAGCTTTTATTGACAAACTATATCCAACCTGTGAAAATATCTCGGTTGATTACGGTATTATGGAAAAAGCGTCGAATATTGTAGTACAGGAAGCCAGCTTTAGTTGGTCGGATCTGGGAGCCTGGAATGCACTGCATGAACTTCAGACCAAAGACAGTCGGGGAAATACTTCCTTTGACCCCGCATCCGGCAACCGAAAAGTTGTGTACGAAGAAGTGAGCGACTGTCTGATATCTCTGCCGGAATCTACAGAAGCTGTCATACAGGGGGTGAGCGGGTTGATTATCGTGCAATCGGAAAATCGCTTATTGATTTGTAGGAAGGAAAATGAACAGGAAATAAAACAATATGTATTGCAACTAAAATAGGGTTTATAATACACATTTTAATAAATTATTATCCACAAGCCGACTGTCGATTCGTGTAAATTAGTGCAATTCGTGGTTAGAGAATCCCAATCATAGTGTTTGATTCTTTTTTCAAGAGTTTACGCGGGTAATCTTTTTAATAAACATTTTAGATAAAATAATAACAACCAAAAACAAAAAAAATATGGGAAAAGTAGCGTTGATTTCCGGAATAACCGGACAGGATGGATCGTTTCTGGCTGAGTTTTTAATTGACAAAGGTTACGAGGTACATGGAATTATGCGTCGGTCATCGTCGTTTAATACAGGTCGTATCGAACATCTATACCTGGATGAGTGGGTGCGCGATATGAAGCAGAATAGACTGGTTAACCTGCACTACGGCGATATGACCGACAGCAGTTCATTGATACGTATTATTAAACAAGTACGACCCGACGAAATTTATAACCTGGCTGCGCAAAGCCATGTAAAGGTCTCGTTTGATGTTCCGGAATATACGGCTGAAGCAGATGCGGTAGGTACACTTCGTATGTTGGAAGCGGTACGTATCCTCGGGATGGAAGAAAAGACACGTATTTATCAGGCTTCTACCTCTGAACTGTATGGATTGGTACAAGAAGTACCACAAAAAGAAACCACGCCTTTTTATCCACGGTCTCCTTATGGGGTAGCCAAGCAATACGGTTTCTGGATTACTAAAAACTACCGAGAAAGCTACGGTATGTATGCTGTAAACGGTATTTTGTTTAATCACGAAAGTGAACGTCGTGGCGAAACTTTTGTAACCCGTAAGATAACCTTGGCAGTTGCCCGCATTGTTCAGGGTTTTCAGGATAAGTTATATCTGGGAAATCTGGATTCATTGCGCGACTGGGGATACGCAAAGGATTATGTAGAATGTATGTGGTTGATTCTGCAGCATAAAACTCCGGAAGATTTTGTAATTGCTACCGGTGAATATCATACCGTACGTGAGTTTGCTACCTTGGCTTTTAAAGAAGCCGGCATCGAGCTTCGTTGGGAAGGGCAGGGAGTAGATGAAAAAGGAATTGATATTGCAAGCGGCAACGTACTGGTTGAGGTGGATCCGAAATACTTCCGTCCGGCTGAAGTGGAGCAACTGTTGGGAGATCCAACCAAGGCGAAAACCCTGTTGGGTTGGAATCCAACTCAAACCTCTTTTCCTGAACTGGTACGAATTATGGTGGAGCATGATTTGAAGTATGTAAAAAAACTACATTCTTAATTACTTTGTCAATCATGAATAAAGAAGCAAAGATTTATATAGCAGGACATCGTGGATTAGTGGGCTCTGCTATCTGGAACAATTTACTACAAAAAGGGTATACGAATCTGATTGGTAAGAGTCATAAAGAGCTGGACTTGCAGGATGGGAGCGAGGTTCGTGCTTTTTTTGACGTTGAACAGCCTGAGTACGTGATACTGGCTGCCGCACATGTGGGGGGTATTATGGCCAATAGTGTATATCGTGCCGATTTTATTTATAAGAATCTGCAAATACAGCAAAACGTAATTGGAGAAAGCTTTCGTCACGGAATAAAAAAGTTGCTTTTTCTTGGTAGTACCTGTATTTATCCGCGGGAAGCTACCCAGCCCATCAAAGAAACGGAATTGCTCACAGGGCCGCTAGAATATACCAACGAACCGTATGCAATAGCCAAAATTGCCGGACTGAAAATGTGTGAAAGTTATAACCTGCAATATGGTACGAATTATATTGCTGTGATGCCAACTAATTTATACGGTCCGCACGATAATTTTGATTTGGAACGAAGCCACGTATTACCTGCTATGATTCGAAAGATTCATTTGGGAAAATACTTGTATGAGGGAAATTTTGAAGCTATACGTAAAGACTTAAATAAACGCCCGGTCGAAAATATCAGTGGAGGCGATAGTCAGGAGGCTATTACTAATATTCTTTTCAAGTATGGTATTACCGACAAAAAGGTTGAACTATGGGGTACGGGGACTCCGCTTCGGGAATTTCTTTGGAGCGAAGAAATGGCTGATGCCAGTATTTATATTCTGGAAAATGTTGATTTCAAAGATACCTATTCTGAAGGTGACAAGGATATTCGTAACTGTCATATCAATATTGGTACCGGCAAAGAGATTAGCATTCGTGGATTGGCTGAACTGATTGTAGAAACCGTAGGATATCAGGGTAAATTGTATTTTAATAGCGATAAACCCGATGGAACTATGCGGAAACTGACTGATGTAAGTAAATTGCATGATTTGGGTTGGCATCATCAAATTGAAATTGAAGAAGGTGTAAAGCAAATGTATGCCTGGTACCTGAATGAATAAATTATAAGCTTTTATTCTTGCCTTCCTTATCGGAAATTGAAAGATCGGATGGATTTATTAAGTGAATAACATTATTCAACAATTTGTTTTCTGAATTCGAATACAGATCAACATCTTGTGAATCCTAACTCTTTACTTGTAATTACTCAGAATTCGATATTATGCACAATAATTTGAAATCAACTTCAGCCCGAGCTACTTCTTCGTCGAAGTGGCTAAAGATAAAGAGCTTTTTGTGGCGACTTATCAATGTCACCATATTCAGGCTTTTTCCAACCTGGCTAAAGTGGCCCAGAATTATCCTTTTGCGCATTTTTGGAGCAAAAGTAGCTAACACAGCTAGGATTAGCAGAACAGCTACAATTTACCAACCATGGAATTTTGAGATGGGCCATTTATCAAGACTGGATGCTTATACATGCGCTTATTGCGATGATAAAATCAAAATAAAAGACAAATGTCGTATTGGCAAGGAGGTAAATCTAATAACAAGAAATCAGCTGAATGGAAGTAGTGGTCTGACAATGGCTCCTATTGTTGTAGGCAATGGATGTTGGATTTCCGCTGGCTCCTGTATCAGATCGGGAGTTACTTTGGGACATTATACAACCATAGGTGCCGAATCGGTAGTTATAGAAAATACGGAACCTTTTTCAATTGTGGCAGGAAATCCCGCCAAAGTGATAAAAAAAGCAATCATTGAATGCGGTGATTCAAACAATTCTGCTATACGTTTTGACTAATCTGGGTTATATCAATAAGCACGCAAATAGCACAAATTTTCGCAAATAAGATTTATAAAGTAGAATATTATTTACTGAATTTCAATTCGATAAGAGTGCGTTGATTTGGGTGTTTTGTGTTATTTGCGTTCTAAAAAGACTTTTGAGACAGCCTCCTAAAAATTAAATCCTTATTCTTTAATAAACAAGCTTTTATGCCAGTCAATCCGATTTGCATAGAAAGTGCTTACCCTGTCTTGTAGATATGAATCTTTTAAAACCTAAAAACAATTAGTTCTTATCTGAAATAACAGGAGTTTGTTATTTTGTCTATCTAATTAAAAATCTAAACATTATGCTAAATAGAAGAGAATCGTGGCTATCACTATTAATGACTTTGGTGCAAATAGCCATCACAGTACTGATATTTATATTCACAGAGCGTTTTTTCCCGAAACAAGTCTTTACGCTAAATGAAAAAATAATTCTGATAAGTCAGATTACGTTATTATGGGGTGCATTCATATACAAACTCCATTTGGGGGTTATTTTCAGAGCACGTTCCACATTCAGCATGCTGAGCGGCTATGCAGTAACGGTATTTTTCGGATCTCTGTTTTTATTACTTGAACTGCAGCTTATTCCTTACCTTCGGCACATTGATAATTCTTTCAGGTACTTATCGATATTTTTCACCGTAGATTTGTTGGCTCTAATCTGTTTTAAGCTTCTTTTATATTATTCAATGTGTTATCTCCGAAAGAAGGGATACAATAGCCGAAATGTAATTATACTCGCAGATGAAACTTCCTCTTCATTTATAACTTCATTTTTAAAAGCAGAAGACTGGGGTTACAGATTACTTGCTATCATATCACCGGATAAAGTATTCAAAGAAACATATAAGAAAGCTCATATAATTAGTAATCAGGATACGCTTAGGCGTTATATTACACTCTATCCTATAGATGATGTTTTCTATTGCCTCCCTTTGAGCGATAAGCGTTATAATCTGGAACAAATGATTTATGAGTTAAACGAAATTGGAGTCAGGTTGCATATTATGCAGCAGTTTTTCAAGCAAAAACTGAATTTTAATTATACAATTAATCCAATATTCGATCATAATTTTATAACCCATCAAACGACTTCGGAGAATTATATCGGGTTGAAAATAAAGGGGATTATGGATGTTTTGCTGAGCACATTTGCACTGTTTGTCTCTTCACCTGTTATTTTCTTAATTGCAGTTTCAATTAAACTTCAGGATGGAGGATCTGTATTTTTCAAACAAGAGCGGATAGGGCAAAATGGTCGCAGATTCACCTGTTATAAATTTCGCACCATGGTAAGTAACGCCGAAGAACTTCAGGCAAAATTATTAAAACAGAATGAAGCGGATGGCCCCGTTTTTAAAATAGTAAATGATCCGAGAATAACCCGGTTAGGCCACATACTTCGTAAAACATCTCTGGATGAATTGCCTCAGTTTCTAAATGTTATAAAAGGAGATATGTCTATTGTAGGACCACGCCCACCATTACTCAAAGAAGTACAACAGTATAAGAGGCATCAATTGCGTCGTCTGAGTATGAAACCCGGTATTACTTGTAAATGGCAAGTCTGGGGGCGTCATAAAGTGACTTTTGATGAATGGATGGAGATGGATTTGGACTATATTGATAATTGGTCGCTCTCTCTGGACATTAAAATTATGTTTGCTACAGCGAGTGTAATTTTCAAACCAAACGGACAATAATTGATCAAATGACCGGAATTCTGGATAAGGAACTGGTTTGCTTTTTTCCAACTAACGGAGTAAGCTAAATTGATAAGTCGAATAGTTTTTTGAATATAAAGCTTTTAAATGTAGTAAGTAAACAGATTGTGATATGTGGAATTCCATTTTATCTGGTTTGAGAATGTTTATTGTTACCCCGTTTTTCTTCGCACTAGCTATTGTAGGCATCATGACATGCATTATCAGAGATGTGATCTTCTCTATTTTCAAACTAGTCTTGAATCATAAGCATCCCAGAATTTAGATGAATTAAACTGTAATAATTGTGTTATTTTAAACTTAAATAGTATGTATAAATATCTCTCTATAGCAGAAAATTTACAGGAGATGATGGTCATGCTCAAATCTCTTCCTGCATATACACTTGTTTTCGACAAAAGAAACAATCTGGTCGAAATTAATGAACCTGCTCTCAAGTTTCTTAAATTGAGCAATACTCAGGAATATAATTCCCGTAAGGACGAAGTATTTCCTACGCGTGATTATATAAAAACGATTATTCGCGAGCTGAAACAAGGAAAAACGGTGCGCTATGCAAGAACACTATTAAAGCGCGTAGATGATAGTGAGGCTGTTGTTGAATTATGTGCTTGTATGATTAATGGTCGTAAGGATTTCTTCTTATTTCAGCTATTTGAAATATCTCCATCGGTTGGGCGGAATTTAGGATCTTTTACTTCTTATACCGAGATGAGTGGCAATCAGGAAGGTAATTCTTCTCAACTTCCTGAATCTGTTAACTGGGTAACAAATTCTAAAAATATTCTGGTTGAGTATGAAAAGAATAAAGAGAAAGAGTCTCGATTAAAAAGATTGACGGAAAGCAGTTCAAAGGAGTTTGGAAGAACAAAATATCGTAAACTGACGAAGTTGGAAACGCTTGTTAGCAAGCTTGCATCACTTGACATGCCTATTTCAGAAATTGCAACTATAACCAATAAAACAAATCTTGCCATCCGGATTATCATTCGTCGGGTGGCCGAAAAACAAAGACTAAATATCCAAAAGGGAGTAAATCAGGATTCGATAGATAATAGCTACATGCCAAGCTTAAATGATTGATTTTATGATTATTTAAATGTGTAGATTAAGTTAGATTTGAACCATTATTTTAGATAATGGTGGTAATGCCGGATAATAAATTATTATCCGGCATTTTTTTTAGTTATGCTGTTGAAAACAAAGTAACTTCATATTACTATTCGATAAAACTTCTTGCAATGAGTATAATATGGTTACAGAATACTTTCAAGTTTCGTCTTAGATTTCAAGAGATTCTTTAGCAACCCGTCTTTTCAGATATTTTCAACTCGCTTTTGACGTAGGCTTCGTTGGATATTTCAAAGGAATAGGAGTAACCGGCATTTTTACTTTAGGCATGTTGTCAGTTCAGACAATCTTTCTTGTGCCAGTTCCATTGTAAAACTTCATGCGTGGAAAATCAGAAAAGGGTGCCGATTGGTTGGCTATCATCTAGCTGCTGATTGACTCATTGATCAATTGATTGCCAGTATAATTATGATCTAAATTTGTTCTTTCGTCTCTCTTTTTTTTGATTTGTAATTAAGATAATCAGATATGTGTATTAAATACCTGTCTGTGTTGGTTCCTTAGAAAATCTTGTGACGTTTATCTGAAATATCGAATTATATATTCAAAATATCGATTTTGTCATCAAGCATCAGTCTATCTTTGCCAACTAGAAATAACTAATTACTATATTAATTAATAATTGTTGTATCTTTTGTTAACCGCAATATTTAATGAACTAAAAATGTTGGACTTTAAAGTTTATCAACAAATGGCTTTAAAATATGAAAAAATATGCATTACAATGAATGAAGATTTGTGTAATGCGTATTAACAAACACTTTTCATTAATTTTGTTTTAAATTTAATTTATGATAAAAAAATACTCCTTTTTGATGAGTTTGCTTTTCCTGTTCTTTGTCGCTTGTAGTGGTAGCTGTAAGGCAATGCAAAAAATACCTAAGATAGCAAATAAGTATGATCCGAATCAGTCGGTATCGCTAGATTCGATTGATCCTACTTTTGGCGTTATAAATTCTACTTTTATCGTAGAGGGAAATTTCTCTTGTGTAATCTTCTACCTGAAAGTTAATTTTTGGCAGAAAAGGGTAATTCTTACTACTTCGAACAGACCAAGTATTATCAGGTTTATTCCCAAAGAATCTGACGGTTACAATCAGATAAATGTGATAATTGTAAAAGACAGTATTGTACCTGCTAATCTGAAATTTAGGTATCACCAAAGCCAATTGACTAAGACCATTTGCAGAAAGTTTGAAACCAATAACATGGATGGCAAATGCTGTAACTCTTGGTGAAGTACATTATGTAGCTACAACTATAGGTCAAAAAAATGTCAACACTTTTATGACTGAACCGGATGTGGTAATAAATTGTTTCTGCTTTCACTTGATGATAACAAAACACAAAAACTTTCGACTCCTACTGATTTAAGTTCATTGGCAGTTCCCGATACTTGTGATAAGTTTTATGTTCCCAAATTCTGGAATGAATACCATCGTAGCTGCATGTATTCAAAAGAAAACAGCTGGGCATACATAAACATGGGTATCATAGTTTCAAAAGATGACCGGCCGGATTCTAAAATACCTTCTATGACATTTGCCAGAGATAATAATTTATTATGCCTCTTGGATACTGCAGGATAATCGGCTGAGGTCAAGATGTCTGATAAAAGTTACAAAATGTGCACGACTGCTTCTTATATGCCAAATTCTGATTAAAACAATTGATTTTTCCTGAGTAAAGATCGTATCATGAGACGACAAATTTTCGTATTTTTTTCTATCATATTTGCATTCTATGTCCACTCATTTAACCTGAAATTTCATAGCATTAACGAAACGTTTGGTATATCTATGCTTAATGTCTCCTCTGTTTGTAAAGATGGTAATGGTTTTATTTGGGCATCTTCCCGAAGCGGTGTTATACGTTTGACTGACGATAGCTATCATATATACCACCTTCCTTTTGAAAAGCATAACGCAGTATTCGTAAAACTTGTACGTCAGAATTCAGAGTTGCTTGCTTATGCCAATAATGGTCAGATATTTCGATATAACGCTATATTTGATAGGTTTGACCGATTGCTCACGATACGTGAATTTAATATTGGAATTGCTAATATTGTAGCAGATAACAAAGGTACATATTGGATAGCCACCAATGCTGGACTATATAAATATTCGAAAGGTTCTTTGAATGCTCAAATTAGTCATGTAGATTTTAGGTATATTACATGGTATAATGATTCGCAGCTGATTGTTGCTACAAATCATAGAATAAGCATTTTTGATGTACGTACTCTGCGAAGTAAGACAATATACGAATTTCCTTCCAACCAATCTTTTGATGTTACTAAATTATTTTATGACAAAATGCATCGTCGGTTGTGGATAGGCACCATGTCCGACGGTCTTTGCTATTACAATTTCAAAACTTCTTCTTTTACCAGATCAGCTATCAAGAGTTTTCCAAGGCAGCCTATTTTGGCCATAGAGGCTAATTCAGACTCTACCATGTTGATTGGCATTGACGGACATGGAGTGTGGAAACTGGATAATATGCATGACAAACTGTTAGAAGTTCATATGGAAAATCTGGATGATCCGTTTTCATTGCCAGGCAATGGTGTTTATGATATATATTGCGACAAGCAGAACGGACGGGTTTGGGTTAGTACTTTTTCCAGTGGTATATCTTTTTTTGAGCAAACGCCATTGCCTATAATTTATAAAATGCATCAGGTTAATAATGATAATTCGCTATATAACAATTGTGTAAATAAAATCATTAAAGACAGTAAGGGTAATCTCTGGCTTGCAACCAATAATGGTGTCAGCTATTGGGATGTACACGCTGATAAATGGCGGACGTATTATAAAAATAAGTTCAATCAGACACAGGTCTTTCTTTCTCTGTGTGAAGATAATGAAGGCCGAATTTGGTGTGGTACATATTCATCAGGCATCTATGTTATTGATCGGCAATCAGGGAAGGAGATAGCGCATTATACAGCCAGCAATACGAATGCGATAACAGATTTTGTATATGATATTTATAAAGATAGTCAGGGCAATATATGGATAGGTGGTGGTAGGGGTGATGTAACTTGCTACTTGTCTAAGAAAAAGAAATTTCGGGCTTTTTCTCTCTCAAATATTTATACTACTACTGAATTTTCTCCAGAAAAAATGTTATTTGGTTGTGCTTCAGGCTTAATTGTTTTAGACAAACATACAGGACGAATTGAAATGTTTACTACGAGTAGTCCTTGTCAGGATATGATATTGTATAAAGGCTATGCTTGGCTTTGTTCAAGCGGTGACGGTTTGATGAGGTTTGACCTGAAAAAGAAGATATACGAAAAGATACCGATTCAATCGGGATTACTTTCAAACTTTGTGAGTAGTATTATGGAAGCAGAAGATTATTTGTGGGTAGGGACCGAAAATGGGTTATGCCGGTTCAATCCTAAAACCTTGACAATAGCTAATATTCCAGCTCTTAATATTTTGTCTAATGTTTCATTTAATAGAGGTGCGCATTGCAAGTTGAGTAATGGGTATCTCGTATGGGGTACAAATCGCGGAGTTGTTATTATTAATCCTGATTTATTGAAAGCAAAACCCTTACATGGAAAGATATTTATTCAAGATATTCTTGTTTCCGGTTCCTCTATTCGCGACAATCATGTTTTTAAATTAAAAACTCCTTTGGACAAGCTACAGAAAATTACGTTGGCGTATAATCAAAATAATCTGATAATGCAATTATTACCGTTGGCAGATGTCTCAACTAAGTCCAAGTTCTCGTGGATAATGGAGGGGGTTGATGCGGCACCAAGTTCTCCAACGGATAACAGAACGTTGAATTATTCTAATATCCCTGTTGGTGAGTTTGTACTAAAAATAAAAATGTATGATAATTCTTTATCACAGCTGGTTACCGAGCGGAGTTTTATTATTCGGGTTACTCCTCCTTTTTGGGGAACGTGGTGGTTTCGACTTTTATTATCAGCTATTGTGTTTGGTCTTTTTTATTTTTTCATGCGTTATTATATCAATCGTTTGAAGCAACGTCACGCGGAAGACAAAATGCGATTTTTTACCAATGTAGCGCACGAAATTCGTACTACTATTACGCTTATCAAGTCACCACTTGAAGAATTGAACAGAATAAAATTTCCGGTAAAAGAAAAGCACTACCTTGACTTGGCTACGGAACAAGCAAGACGCCTATCCACCATTGTTACCCAGTTGCTGGATTTCCAGAAGGTGGATATTGGCAAAGGCCAATTATCTCTAAAAATGATTGATATCGTTGTTCTGATTCAATATCGTAAACTGATGTTTGAGGTGTATGCAAAAAATAAAAATATCGAATTAATATTTACTGCTACTGAGATATATCGGACTGCAGTCGATCAGTCGAAAATGGAACACGTGATAGACAATTTGATATCTAATGCCATCAAGTACTCACATCCTGACCGACAGGTGCAAATCTTGTTTGAAGGAAACGAGAAGAGTTGGATATTGGAAGTAAAAGACTGCGGTATCGGCATCAGTTCCAAAGTTCAACGTAAACTCTTTCGGGAATTTTACCGAGGCGAAAATGCTATAAATTCCAATATTGTAGGGTCAGGTATTGGCCTTCTTCTGGCAAAAAATTATGTATCCCTCCATGGAGGAACTATTCATTGTACAAGCCGTGAAAATGAAGGCTCTTCATTTAAGATAAACATTCCTTTTAAAGAAATAGTCGAATCTGATGTTCATGAACAAAACGAGGCAACTGTTCTTCCGGTATCATGCAACACAGAACTTCCGAATGAGAGTTCCAGAAAAAAATTACGTTTGTTGATTGTAGAAGATAATAATGATTTGCAAAACTTTATGTCCTATGCACTTTGTGAGGAATTTAATGTTTCTGTGGCGAACGACGGTCAAATTGCTTGGAAAATGATCGAAAAACAAATACCTGATATTGTAGTTTCGGACGTGATGATGCCTAATATGGATGGTTTTGAACTTTGTCGTTTAATTAAATCAACCTACGAAACTTCTCATATACCGGTGGTACTACTTACTGCTCTTGTTGGCAAGGCTGAACAATTACATGGATTGGGGTTAGGGGCAGACAGTTATCTGACCAAACCATTCGACATGACATTGGTTACTCAGCATATTAGATCTATAATTCAAAACCGAAAGATTGTGAGAGATAAGGCTCTCAAACTAATTAGTGAAGGGAGTGATGAAGTCCTTTATTCTAATGAACTGAATGATAAATTTATAAAAAAAGCAACAGAAGTGGTGTGGGCTAATATAACAAATTCTGAATTTAGCAAAGAAAAATTCGCATCTGATATGAATGTCAGTCCGTCGCTTCTTTATAAAAAAATAAAGTTTCTTACGGATAAATCTCCGAATGAGTTTGCTAACATGATAAAGTTAAATTACGCCTTGGAATTGTTGAAAAAGCATTCACATAGTGTTACGGAAATTAGTGAATTGTGTGGTTTTTCAAGTCTTGATTATTTTGGGAAAGCTTTTAAAAAACACTTTGGCAAGTCACCTTCCGAAATCAATTCTGATTGAATTATTGTGCGACCCCCTAAGACAAAATATAAATAGGAGTTACTTCAAAATACCTGCAATATTTTATTTGCTATTAGATTTATATAAATCAGTGCCAAACAATAGATATCAAAAGCTATTTACCACAGCAAGGATTGTCAGAAAAAGATTTTGATTATTCTTTTCTTTCAGTTTGTGGAGACAGTCTAAAAAAACTGTGTACTGTTCATAGTAAATTAATGGTTCATTTCCTGCATTATTGCAGCATTTTCAATTTTTACACCGCGGTGAATTTAAAATACGTGGGCATTTCTTAGAAAGAATTGCCGTTTTCTACTTTTTACACCGCGGTGTATTATAAATGTGGAGGCATTTCTCAGAAACAAATGCCTTCTTCTTTATTTTACACCGCGGTGTTTTATTATCACACCACGGTGTATTTCAAATACGGAGGTATTTCTTAGGAAGAATTGCCGTTTTCTACTTTTTTCACCGCGGTGTATTTTAAATGTGGAGGCATTTCTTAGAAAGAATTGCTGTTTTCTACTTTTTTCACCGCGGTGTTTTATTATTACACCGCGGTGTATTATAAATATGGAAGCATTTCTCAGAAACAAATGCCGTTTTCCTCTTTTTACACCGTGGTGTATTATTACATAGACAGCTTTTACTCATAATGCGTGGAAAATTTCATGGAAAAGTTGCCGTATTTTTCTTTTTCCGCTGCGGTGTTTTATGAAAGAACGGGCCACTTCCTACTACTTTTGTCTGACCGGTATAATCTTTTGCCCTTGCTTACATTCTATGCGGGCATGAATTCTAGTTTGTAGCCTGCTTTTGTTTCTTCTTTGCCTTGCAATTACGGAAAAATGGGGATTGCAAATGATAGAATGTCGTACTGATATTTTTTTAGCAGAAACTCTTGAGGGCACTTCTTTTGGAAAGTTTGTTTGAGAGTGATGCCTACATCTCTATTGCTTGCCTATCCACCACAAGTGGCATTTGTATGAGAACGAATTCATCTCAGTCAAGATATGATTATTTGCTAAGTAAAGTTGCATGCCTTCCAATGACATTTTTTCCATTCGATTAGTCCTTCTTAAAAGAAAATCTATAGAGTTTGCTATTCTGCTTTTTTCTCTCTCATTGCTTCTTCGTAAATGTAAATCTGGTCTTTCTTCTTCCCATTCTGCAATTTACTGCTCAGATAATCAGCTATATATTGAGCGTTTAATTGCATGTATATCTTGATTTAAAATTTGATATTTATCTGAAATGTCGAATTTTATGTTCAAAACATCGATTTTATCATCAGGCATCCGTTTACCTTTGCCTTCGAGAAATAACTAATTGCTATATTAATTGTGAATTGTTATATCTCTTGTTAGCCGCAATATTTAAAGAACGAAAGAGATTGAACTTTAAAGTTTATCAACAGATGACTTTGAAATAAGAAAAAATACACATTATAATGAATGTAGATTTGTATAATGTGTATCAATAAACACTTTTTATTAACTTTATTTTAAATTTAATTTATGATGAAAAAACACTTTTTTTTAATGAATTTGTTTTTCCTGTTCCTTGTCGCTTGTAGTAGTGGATACGAGGCAATAGAAAAAATACCTAAGGTGGCAAATTTGTATGATTCAACTCAGCCTACATCGGTGACTTCGATTGATCCTACTTATGGCGTAATCGATCAAACTTTTATCTTAAACGGAAATTTTCCCGGCACGATTTCCGACATGAAAATCTATTTTGGATCCAAAAAGGCGGTTCTTAATGCTACCGATGGACAAAGTATTACTGGGCTTGTGCCTAAAGAACCTAACGGTTACAACCAAATATCTTTGGTAATTGGAAAAGACAGTATCGCACCTAATGGTTTGTTATTTAAGTATCACCAAAGTAAATCGGTTAAGACCATTGCAGGAAAGTTAGGAACTACTACATGGTTGGCTGATACCGGTTATGCAGGTACCGCTCTTGATGCTGTAACTTTTGGTATGGTACACTATGTAGCAACGGTTGCGGGTACAAAAGCTGACAACGTTTTTATGGTTGCAACCGGATGGGATAATAAATTATTCATGCTTTCAATTGATGATAACACAATAACAAAACTTACGACTCCCACTAATTTAGCTTCATTGGCGGTTCCCAGTACTCGTGATAAGTTTTATTGTACCAGTTTTTGGCCTCAATCTGCAGGCAATACTATTTACATGTATTCAAAAGAAAACAGTTGGGCATACATCAACACGGGTATCACAATGCCAACAACTGACTGGCCTGCTACTAAAACAACTTCTATGACATTTGCTGAAGACGATAATTTATTATACGTCTTGGATACTGAAGGACGTATCGCCGAAGTCAACATATCAGATAAAAGTTATAAAATATACACGACTGCTGGCAAGAAGCCTGCAAACGTCAATGCTGGTAATTTTGGGGGATATATAACAGCAAGTGCAGGTTCTGCTCTTCCTTCAAATTTTGGTAGTTGGGAAGATTCCTATATCTGCTACAGCAAATACCACAAGTGTTTTTTTGTTTCTTATACAAATGAACATGCAATTTACAAATACGTGAAGAATGCTGACAATTCTTGGACATGTACATTGTATGCAGGGCACAACGGGCAGGGAACCACTGCTGGTAACCGGCTCACAGATGCCCAATTCAATAATCCACATGGAATGGTTGTTAATTCTGATGGAGATCTTTTTGTATGCAATAAAGGTGGCTGTTCTTGGTGTTCTTCCGGGCATTGCATCTACAGGATTTCAGGAGATGCGGTGGAAGTGATTGCAGGTAACCCGAGCAGTATAAGTCCGTTGTCAAATGGCACTACTCCGCTGGATGCAACTTTCAATACACCCATGAACCTAGCGATTGATTTCGAAGGCAACTATTACATTGCCGGAGGTAACGACTATACTGTCAGGAAACTCTCCATTGAATAAGGACTAAATTGTAAAACTATTAATTATATTTCAATGAACAAATATATAAAATTTGTACTTTTTTTTGTGGCTACTTTCTGTCAATTAACAATTTATGCTCAATCGGGTTTAACTGCCAGCGGTACGGTAATGACTGAAAGTGGAGAACCACAGATTGGTGCTAGTATTGTGATAAAAGAAAACCCTAGTAAAGGTGCAATTTCAGATTTAGACGGACACTTTAGGATAACCGGTTTGCACAAGAACCAAACGCTGGTTTTCTCTTTAATCGGATATGATAAGAAAGAAATTAAGATTGAAAAGTCAGATGAGAGAATGCGAATCGTATTGAAAGAAATAGTCAATGACCTAGATGAAGCCGTCGTGGTTGGACATAGTACTCAACGTAAAATATCTGTAACCGGTGCTATTACGAATGTAGAAACAAAGGATTTAAAAGTACCGGCAACATCGGTTTCAAATATGCTTGGTGGTCGTATCCCTGGTATTATTTCAGTTTTACGCAGTGGAGAACCAGGAAAAGATTTTTCTCAATTCTGGGTTCGAGGTATCAGCACATTTGGGGCAGGTTCAAGTGCTCTGGTACTTATTGACGGAGTGGAAGGAGATATTAATACGCTTGATCCAGAGGATATTGAAAGCTTCTCTATATTGAAGGATGCATCAGCAACTGCAGTATACGGTGTTAGAGGTGCTAATGGTGTCGTGCTTGTAACCACCAAAAAAGGTGTGGCAGGTAAACTTTCAGTTAGTTTAAAAACTAATGCGGGTATATCTTATTCTCCTCGTATGCCTAGTTATGTAGATGCTACTACTTATGCACAACTTGCTAACGAAGCTTCTATGTCGAGAGGTGGTGATCCTATTTACAGCTCAGTCGATTTGGCTTTATTTAAAAGCGGGTTGGATCCTGATCTTCATCCTAATGTGAATTGGAGAAATGTTATCTTAAAAGATGCGACTTGGAATCAGCAATATCACATAGGTATTTCCGGGGGAGCACAAGTTGCCCGTTACTATATGAGTTTGGGAGTTCTGAATAAAGATGCTCTTTTCAAACAAGATGCAGGAGTTAATAAATACAGCACCAATGTGGCTTATAAACAATACAACTTTCGTGCGAATGTTGATGTAAATCTGACTAAGAGTTCAATCTTGACACTGGGATTGGAAGATGTAATGGTCAATCAGAATTATCCGGGCTATGGAAACAGTAGTCAGTCACTATGGGATGCGCAAGCTAATATCACGCCTGTAACCGTACCGATAGTTTATTCAACCGGTCAACTGCCTGCCTATGGAACCAATAACGATCAGATAAACCCTTACGTGTTGCTCAACTATACTGGCTATAAGCAATATTATAGTAACGTGACCAAACTCAATCTTCAGTTTCAGCAAGACTTGAGCCTGATCACTAAAGGGCTTAATTTCACAGCTCTTTTCAATTTGACCAATAACAGCGAAATGACGTCAAGCAGGACAAAAACTCCAGCACTATATTATGCAACGGGAAGAAAACGAGATGGTACGCTTGCTTTCGAGAAAAAACGAGATTCGTCAGATCCTGTATTTTCTGTCACAACGTATGTAGACAGAAAATACTATTTCGAGGCGCATCTCAATTACGAACGTGTGTTTAATAAAGTACATCGTGTTACGGGTTTAGCGCACTATTACATGCAAGATTATGTTCGTTCTTATGACAAAGATAACAGTGTCTCATTAACAGATTTAACTGCAATAGCTAAACGCTACATGGGATTTTCAGGTCGTGTCACTTATTCTTTCAAAGACACCTATATGATTGAGGGAAATATTGGTTATACAGGTTCAGAAGCTTTCGAAAAAGGGAAAAAATTTGGTGTCTTTCCTGCTATTTCTTTGGGATGGGTTCCAACTCAATATAAATTTATACAGGAGAAACTTCCTGTCATTGATTTTCTCAAATTCAGAGGATCTTATGGAACTGTAGGTAACGACCAAATGTCTACTAGATTCCCTTATCTGACACTGATGGGAACAACCGGTAGTGGGGTGTGGAGTTCAGGCACAGGTTATACGGAAACTCAGGTCGGTTCCAGTAATCTAAGATGGGAAACGGCGACTAAAACGAATTTTGGAATTGATGCAAAAGTATGGAAAAACCGATTTGATTTGACGGTTGACTTTTTCAAGGATATCCGTTCCGGAATCTATCAACAGCGGGCGAGTATTCCCGACGAAATGGGATTGGTTACATTGCCTTTTGCCAATGTCGGCAAGATGAAAAGCTGGGGTGTTGACGGACATCTTTCGTACACTCAGACAATCAATAAAGATATGTATTTTGTGCTGCGCGCTAACTTTACGCAATCTAAAAATATAGTGCTGGAATATGAAGAATCTATTGTGCGATATCCCTATCAGTCAACTGTCGGATACCAATGGGGTGTCAACAGGGGATTGATTGCCCTTGGTTTGTTCAAAGATGCAGCCGATGTGAAAAACAGCCCGAAACAGACTTTTACCAATGAGGTATTGCCCGGTGATATTAAATACAAAGATGTAAATGGAGACGGTGTTATTAACAGTTACGATAAGGTTCCATTGAACTATTCAAGCACACCACAAATACAATATGGATATGCTACTGAATTCAATTGGAAGAATTGGAATATAAGTGTGCTTTTCGAAGGAGTAAGCCGGGTAACCTATTTTAGTAGTGGTAACGGGTTCTATCCTTTCGCGGGAAAACAAGTAGGGAATGTGCTGACTATTGTAGCCAGTGACCGCTGGACATCGAGAGAAATTTCAGGGACTGCTGCAACTGAAAATCCGAATGCCCGTTTCCCTAGGCTTACGTATGGGGACAATGCTAATAACAACCAAAATTCTACTTTCTGGCTAAATGACGGTAGTTATTTGAGACTAAAGAATGTTCAGATATCTTATCAGATGAAGGGTAAATTAATGGAGAAAGTAGGGATTAAAAATACCACATTTAGTATAATCGGGGAAAATTTACATGTTTGGGACAAAGTGAAGTTAGTTGATCCTGCTCAAGCTAGTTCCAACGGTTCGGTGTATCCCCTGCAAAGAGTTATCACATTACAAATGAATATGCAATTTTAAAAAGATACACAGATTATGAAAATAAAAAAATGGATTTGCATTAAGTGGTTTTCTGTATTGTTTCTATGCGCTTTAGCGTGTACTTCTTGTGAAAGCTACTTAGATATTGACAAATATGTATATGATAAAATGACAATTGACTCAATTTTTGTCAATAGAACGAGAATTCTTCAATATATTAACGGTACCGCTACTTATTTGCCGGATGAATCTAAATATATTAGTAACTACTATGCCGATGCATATACAAAATCTCCTAGTGGTTTAGGTGCTGATGAAGCGGTTCTACCATGGGCAGACGACAATCATGCGGGTGCTAAACTTATAGTCGATGCTATTACACCTACTGGCGTTGCTCATGTTAATCCCTGGCCTGATTATTATATGGGTATCCGTAAGGCAAATATCATACTAGCACGAATTGTAGGAAAGAATGATTTGACCGAATCGGAAAGGCAAGATTATACAGGGAGGGCTTATTTTTTGCGTGGCTATTTCTACTTTAGCCTACTGAAGCTTTATGGTCCAGTGCCTATTTTACCTAATACTGCATTTGACACAGATGCAACAGTAGATGCTGTCTCTTTTGAACGCTCTTCGTGGAACGATTGTGTGGAATATATTTGTTCTGACATGGAAAATGCAGTAAAAAATCTTCCTACCGATAGATCAATATCGTATCCATATTTGCCAACTAAAGGTTCCGCTTTAGCAGTGATAGCGCGTTTACGTTTGTACTCAGCCAGTCCGTTGTTCAATGGCGGTACCAGCACAATTGATGAGATAGCAAGCTGGAAACGGACTGATGGAACTAATTTTATTTCTCAAACAGCTGATCCTACACGTTGGGGGAAGGCAGCAGCTGCTTATAAGAGAATTATTGATCTGGGTAAGTACCAACTTAACACAGTAGACAAAATTGTTTCCACAAAAGGAACCGGTACATTAGAACTTCCCGAAACGAGCGATCCGAATCTGAAGACGCAGACTTTTCCTAACGGAGCAATGGATATTGATCCTTACAAATCTTATAAAACAATATTCGATGGAAGTTTGACACCTGAAAACAATAAAGAGTTAATATACTGTAGTATAAGAAGTAATGTTGACAATTCATTTTATTGGCCTACAAAGCAGTCAGGAAACAGTACATATAGTGTTACTCAGGATATGATTGACCAATACCGGATGGCGGATGGAAGACAGTATAGTGATGCTACCGATGCTGAAAAATCCGGCAATGCAGTTGGCACTGGTCTTACTTTTTCTACTGATTATACGCTTAATGCCGATAGAGCGATGATGCACAATAATCGCGAACCCCGTTTCTATGCTTCAATTGGTTTTAATTATTGTGTTTGGCCTGCAACTTCGTACCAAGGTACTGATAATAGTGTTAAGAATTTTGTTGCAACCTACTATAAAGATGGAAATGCCTCAGGTGGAACTCAAGACAATACTAACCTAACTGGTTATACTTGTCGTAAATATGGAAACCAAGAAGATAACCTTAGTTGGGATAGTAGCGTTAAGACGAAAACTTATCCTATCTTTCGTTATGCAGAAGTTTTGTTAGGTTATGTTGAGGCTATGAATGAAATGACACAAGCATATACAACAACAAATGATGATGGAACACAAGTTATAATAACCAGAGATCCAGCTACAATGGTATATTATTTCAATCAAATTCGTTACCGGGCAGGACTTCCTGGAATAACTACTGCTGATGCTTCGGATCCAACTACAATGAGAAACATTATAAAGCAAGAATGGAGGGTTGAATTTTTCAACGAAGACCATCGTTATTATGATCTTCGTCGTTGGTTGGATGCGCAGACTGCGTACCAAAAACCTATTAATGGTTTAGATGTAAGTCAAAAAGCTGCTAACCGTTCACAATTTTATTCTGTAAGGGTTTGGAGTACACTGGCATCGGAAAAACGTACTTGGAAAAATAAAATGTTCTTCTTTCCAATTGCTCAGACTACGCTGGATAAAAATGGCAAGTTGGTACAAAATCCAGGTTGGAAATAATAATCAAATAATTTTAGAATATAATGAAAAATGTAATATTATTATCTTTAGCACTTCTGTCGATCTTTTTTGTCGGATGCGATCAAGAATCTTCTCTGAGCAAAGATTTGTATCCTCAAAAAGTCTATATTGTCGGGGCAGCATCCACAATTGTTGATAGAGATGTGAATATTGGAAATTTACCTGATACTGTCACTATTTCAGTGGCAGTAAGTGGTTCCCGTTCTACTTCACAGGATGTAACGGTTACTTTGGCAGAACAAAAAGATGCTATTTCTACCTATGATTCAAAGAATCTTTCGACTTTAGTTACTCAGTATCGAAAATTAGCAGATGGTGTTTATACTTATCCATCTAATAGTCTGACGATAAAAGCTGGTCAGGTGTATAATACATTTCCTATTTACATAACACCAACCACATTTCAGTGCGATTCACTGTATATGCTGGCGTTTAAACTAGCCTCAACATCGGCTTACTCGCTGACTACGACCGATACTGTGGCACTTGTAAGGTTAAATATGGTTAATAAATATTCTGGAGCATACTATATGTACGGCATAATTAGGAATACGACAAATCCGAAGGATACTTTAGTATATAAAATGTCAAGAAATTTGTTAGCGACAGACAACGGTCGAACGGTTCGCATGTACCATTATAATAACGAATACGTCCAAGGTGACACTAAAGATTATCGTCCTACGAGTGCTTTCAAGATTACAGTGAATGCAGATAGTACCTTGTCTTTTGCTACTTGGAAAAGTTTCGGAATAATTGATGGTGGTGGAACCTATTTGTCTGCTATGAAAATGTATAAACTTTGGTATACATTTAACGATAATGGGGTTGTCAGAAAAACTGTGGGTTATTTGTATAAAGCAACTACAACAAGCGCAGCACAACATATAATTGATGATTATATAGATGAACATCCATTAGGTAAATAACAGAAAACAAAGGTGTCTGAAAAGTCTAACGTATTTTAAAACAACTTACAAATTAATCTATGCTGATCGCAGTTTATACCGAAAAACAAAGTTATAATTTGAGAGTATTGTAGTTTATATAAGATTTTTCAGGCACTTTTTTTTCATATCGTTTCTTGTATTCATCAAACTTGAACTTTGAGTTGTCTATTAAACATTCTATTTTTCTGCGTGAATATGTATTTATGGATACAATAGCTTAATAAATTAATAGAATATGAATTTTTTATACTTGACTTACACTGATACTTATTTTTCATGAGGGTACGATCGATAATAATGTTATTCACGCTGCTTGTTTTTTGTATGATCCTTCAGGCACAAGACTCTATAGAAAACCCGATAAAAAAGCTGTTTTTAGATCAAATCTCTTTTTTTCCACAAGAAAAAATTTATGTTCAGACCGATAGGAGTGAGTATCTTTCTGGTGAAATCATTTGGTTTCGGGTACATTTGGTAGATGCGGTTTTTCTTAAGCAAGCCAATGCAAGCCGTTATGTTTATGTGGAACTGATTAATCCCACGAATCATCTAGTTGAAAGAGTAAAGTTAAGACCTGATAGTACCGGTTGTTTTTATGGGAATATAAAATTGGAAGATGATTTAGGTGAAGGAAACTATTTGTTGAGAGCTTACACCCGGTTTATGCAAAATGTTGGAGAAGACTTTTTTTTTACTAAACCTGTTTACATAAGCACTCCAGTTTCAGAAAGATTATCGGTTGATATAAAATATATGGCTATTGGAAATGCAATAGATACTGAAATTAAATTTATCTCAAAAGTGGAAAATGAAAAAGTTATACCCGGGCAGTGTGTTATTTTTCAAGGTGAAGATGCTGCCTTAAACGAAAAAAATGTTTTGTTTAAGGAGAAAACCGGATATTACTCATTTAGTGAAAAGAAAATCAATAAGGATAGAACTTTTCAGTTGGAGGCAGTTTTTAATGGGAAAATTTATAAAAGGTACTTCAAAATACCATACTTGAAAAAATCATTTGATGTCTCTTTTTTCCCGGAAGGTGGATATGCTCCGGTATCGGCTAATGTAACGATATCTTTTAAATCGTTAAACACAAGTGGTTTGTCAGAAAATATTAAAGGGCAAGTTTTAGATGATCAGAACCAGTTGTGTACGGAATTTGAAAGTACTCACTTGGGAATGGGTAGTTTTAACATGTATTTTTCTCCGGGGAAGAAATATTATGCCATCTGCACCAATAAGGAGAATATCTCAAAACGGTTCAATTTACCAGAGCCATCGGATAGTGCTGTGTCATTGAAAACCGTATGGGAACATGATAAACTGTATATTAAATTGATTAAATCGCCTAATTATAAATTGCAATCACAAACTCAGTTAATAGCTCATATACGTGGAATTCCGGTTTATGCTGAGCTATGGGACGACAATAAGGATCACCTTATTTTTAATAAAGATTTTTTCCCGGCAGGCATTATTCATTTTTTGTTGATTGACAAAAATCGGAATATATTAAGCGAACGGCTTGTGTTTTCTTCTCAAAGCAGCACTTTTGCCAAAACAAATATTGAATTAGATAAAGCAACATACTGCTGATGCACTAAACTGTTAGTAGATTTAATTAAAATAACAATAGTTCTTTGACTTCTTGATTTTCCATGATTTGAATTTTCTCATTAACATTGAG